>Ga0123341_1002728_pt1 | contig 14729 bp, 8 predicted proteins | sample Turbeapinknodule_FD_89959 | JGI IMG/M metagenome (GOLD analysis project Ga0123341, IMG submission 89959) | Root nodule microbial communities of legume samples collected from Mexico - Turtle bean Mexico pink nodule | ecosystem: Host-associated > Plants > Roots > Nodule | place: Mexico: Nepantla... | reverse complement strand
TTTTTAATTCCAGGATGCTGACTAGGTGGCTGTATGATTTTGAAAAATATCTTGTTTGAGCCTGTGATTATTTGTTCATTGGTGATTACTTATTAATGATTTTTGTTTTTTTCTGAAATAAAACCATAAATTATATGCCAAAAATTTATTTTATTTTGATGCCTGTAAATTTATGTCAATACTACAATTGCATATTTATATAAATCTAGGAAAAGAAATTTGAGAAGTTGATTAATAAACTGGTTAATGAGTCTCTAGGCATAAATGTGTAATAGGCATCATGTCCTGTTATAAATTCATGTTCCTCACTTGGTTAATAATATTTCTCAATTTGTGAGGACTGCTTGCATTTCCTTTTCATCTCATGATTCTTTTTTAAAATTTGTATTGTGCTCATGGTAGTAAGTATCCTGCAATACACAATACGAATCGTACTATACTATTCTTCTCCCCCATGATAGGAATTGTCAAAACACTTGTTTTTCTCCCGAATAAATCTTGGAATTGCATGAATTGCGATTCTTGTTTGAATCGTGCCCTGAATCATGGTGAAATTGCCTTCGGGTTTCACCCAAACTGGTTCAGGTCGTGCAACCTGGTTTAATAAAACCCTAAATTTGCTTTGTATTTTAGTGTGAACTGAGCGGAAATAGATGCTTAATGGTTTGTCCGTGCTTTCCCTTCAACCATTAGCACGAACTGAGCGGGAAGAGCATAATATCAAGAATTAAGTGGGTAGTCCTTTCTATTCTTCAACAACACGTGTTGGTGCAGTGGTGTTACTCCGTTACAGCTGGTCCCATCCCATGCTTTACATGTGCTAATGCTGCCCAGGGAGTTTTCTGCTGGACTCTTGCTTTATAAAAATGGGTGAATAGAAATGGGAGCCTGATATTACTTGGAAGCTATGATGCACAAATATGATACATGTATCAGATACGATGAGCATCCTATATGGCGATATGTTTATTTTGAAAATATCAGGATACATATCTGACATGTGCATGTTTAAAAAATGTATAATTTTTTTTAAAACATAATAAATATATAATTGCAATATTGCAAATCCAAATTAAAATCACATTTATTAGACCCTATCAAAATAAAAAAAAGTTTAAATTATTGTCATCATAAAAGTATTAGCGTTTACAGATTAGATACTTCACTGATAAGTGTCGATAAATTATCTTAAGAGGATCGGATACAGATTCGTGGCGGATACAAATATATGGCACAAATTGAAGTATCCGTGCATCATACCTTGGAAGTATTGTGAAAATATTCCTACAAATAGCAGCAGCAATAGCACTTATTTTTAGATGGCTATAATGCAAAATTTGTTTAGTAACATGTAGCCATGGTTATAGGAATCTCATGCAGCAACAACACTCTTTTTTTGAAGGTTGTGTTGCTGAACTTATGTAGTAAATAATACACATTGATACAACCACTCCTTTTGACTATGTGGTTGTTTTGTTATTAATTGTATCTTTGCATGTTTATATGTCTTATATACTTAAGTATATGCTACATTTTTTAATGTTTATGAATCTTACGATTTTCTATACGAAACGATACCTAATTCAAAATATAAGCTCTCTGATACATAACTTGTATCTCAATTCAGCTACCATTTATAATGATTTTATGTATCTTTTATCTTTGGAGAGGCCTTTGCTTGTTAGTTGTGGTTCTAAACAGGAATACTGATCCATGCCGGTCTGTTTGTTTCTTTTGGTGAATTGCAGAAATTTTTATAGTACATACTAATTTTATTGTTTTTGTCATAGGCAAGAATAATTTTCAAACCAAACTCATGAGCTTAGGCATAGTAGTCAATTGCATGCTATAGCAGTGTTTCAGAGTGTCGCAGCTACAAGATGCTCTATGGAGCCTGTTGCATTGCAGTTTGTTGTTGAGTCTTGAGTGACATGAATCATGGCTGCTATTGCGGCTGTTGTGACTGTTATTGACTCTGACAAAAATCCTTCCCCCCTTGAACGATGATGTTTGGTGCTGTTTAAGAGGGCAATCTTGTGATTTTGGCTCCCCTTTTTTCATTTGACCATACATTTCCAATCCTCACCCCTTTCGAAGGTTGAATGACACTGGTCTCAACTTTCTTTGACACCAATCGTCTGACCCATAGCTCCCAGCCATGATTCTGTGAACCCATGGAACTTCAGTTAAGTTTCTGGTCAACACTCAACACAATGCTGCAACTCTGAAATATCGTTCTCTGATCTCTCTCTGTTCCACATCCTTTGGGATGTTTTTTGTTCACGTTGAAAAGGCTTCTATGCTTTATTTTGTATTTTCATTGAGTCTAGATAGGCGATCTTATGTATTTCTTTTCTTTAAAATAACTTACTCTTTGAACTTGTCGTCATAATATCGGTCATTTTCCTAGCTACTATCACACTGTAGCGATTTTGTGGTTGGCTGAGTGCTTTCTTGGACTGGTAGCTGTTAGCAGGATATAGCTGTTTTTCTGATCATATTATGTTTATGCTTCCCTAGTAAAATTGTTGGCATGCTGATCTGTACATTTTAACAAAGGAAAAATGTGAGTTACCACTTCATGTTTATGGTTTGTGAAACTCTTTTTGCAGACACAATTTATGAAGGCTAGAGAGCAACAACAGCAGCAGCAACAGCAACAGCAGCAGCAGCCACAACCTCAGCAGTCGCAACATCAGCAGCAACAGCAGCAGCAACAACAACACATACAGATGCAACAAATCCTGTTACAGAGGGCTCAGCAACAGCAGCAGCAGCAACAACAACAGCAACAGCAGCAACCACAACAGCAACAGCAACAGCAACAGCAGCCACAACATCAGCAGCCACCACCTCAGCAGCAGCAGGGTAGGGAAAGGACTCATCTCTTAAATGGTGGTACCAATGGGTTAGTTGGAAACCCTAGCACTGCAAATGCACTGGCAACAAAGATGTATGAGGAAAGGTTAAAACTTCCCCTTCAAAGGGACTCTTTGGAAGATGCAGCAATGAAGGTTAGGAGATGTTCTGTTGCCTATTATAAAGATGAACTACTTTTTTTAATGGCATATACAATCATAACTATCTTTTTGGTATTTTGTACAGCAAAGATTCGGAGGCCAACTCTTGGACCCAAATCATGCCTCAATATTGAAGTCATCTGCAGCTACCGGCCAGCCTTCAGGGTAACTTTTTAGAACTTAGCTTTTATTGTTTCTTGTTTTAGTCTTTAAGTTAGTAAGGTATATGCTTGGTAAAGAAGGTAGTTTTGCTTGTTTAGTCTTGGCTGTAGCTGAGCTAATTTAAGTTCGATCTGAAATCACATGAGCTGAATCTTACTTCACCAACATGAGACAAAAAAGGGATCTTGTATGCTAGGCAATGTATAAAGCCAGATTGACCTTTCTGGAGGGTAGTAGGGACCGTAGCTGAAAGGGTCTTCTCCTTCCGTGACTTTGAATTAGTAGTTATTTGCTTCTTTATTTTTTTTCTAGGTTTTGAAATATCTATTTGGCATTCCATTAATTATATTAGCTTTTGTTATTCTTTAATCTTTATAGCTATGCATGTGACTTTGTTAGTACTAAATATCTTGAATTCAGCCAAGTTTTGCATGGTGCTGCTGGTGCAATGTCTCCACAAGTTCAAGCACGTAGTCAGCAATTACCAGGGTCTACTCCGGTATGCAAGTGTTCTTAAATTAAACTCATTACATCTTACAATATTTCTTATGACCCGTTTAACCCTGACTTTGCTAATCAGGATATAAAGAGTGAGATCAATCCTGTTTTAAATCCCAGAGCTGCAGGTCCTGAAGGATCATTGATAGCTATGCCTGGTATTATTTCATTTAATGTAACTGGTTGTTCTATTAATTTGTAATCTAACTTGCATGCATTTATTGGGGAATATTTTGGGTTTAATGTTAAAACTGATATTTTTGGGATATCATTACACTTGCACACAGACTGAGTTAACAGGAGATTTTTCATGTCAGGTTCAAATCAAGGTAGCAACAATTTAACTCTAAAAGGGTGGCCACTAACGGTGAGTATTCTTTTTATTTTAATGGTTATTTTGAATTAGATGGTACTATTATTGGATAAAATCATGTCTTCCTAAACTTTTTTTTAAACTTGAGAGTTTGTTTTTATATTGTACATTGGAATTGAACCAATTATCTTTTTATCCTAACCATATCCCATCCATACTGCTTGAGCCATTGTCAGGTGGCAGAAGTAGCCTTTTTTGTTAACCTTGCACAGCCTCCGTTGTTTGATAGAAATAGTGGCCTCTTATCTGAAGTCTCGAGCAACCACCCTGCAAACTTTGTGTCTTTGACATCATTTAGTCTTTGTTTAGGGTGATTTGGATAGAGGGATTTCGAAAGGAGAGAGTTAGGACGAATATTTAAATATTTCCATTGTTTGTTTACTAGGAAATTTGAAAGGAGAAGTGATAAAAAGTCCATGAGCCCCACATATTTTTAATCTTGGAATATTATTATGCATCCTAAAGACTAATTTTAAAAGGCATGAACTAAATAATACAAGTGTTAGTTAGCCATATTTTTGTGTTAAAAAAATTATTATAATCTAATTTAATTTAAAGAACATAAATTAGAGCAAGAAAATGTTTTTTTTGAAGTAATTAGTTTTAAATAGTTGTTTTAATTTTAAAATATTTTTATTAGAAACTAATTAAATATAAAATAAGTAAACATGTCATAATTATAATGCATATTTTGTGAGATTTGAATTAAAATTATATTTGATTTAAAATTAAAATTCATCATTTAGACAAAATTATATTTTTATAACATTTATCATTTGTTTTCCTTCATTTTTCCGTATAACCAAACAGATGAAATGAAATCACCTTATATTGTTCCCTACTAATTATACCAATCTACACAATGCAAAATTCTACTAAAAAACCACTTGAATTACTATTCGTTCATTTTTCTCCTCTAATACTTTCTTCTCACTTCTCTTTCTATCCCAATAGAGTGCTAATGATTAAACTAAAAATTGAGTTATTAAGCTGCTCTGTTTATCCTTTTTTTATTTCTTATTAGGGGTTGGAGCAACTACGTTCTGGTCTACTTCAGCAACAGAAACCACCTTTCATACAGTCTCCTCAACCATTTCATCAACTTCCAATGTTGACACCACAACATCAGCAACAGCTAATTCTGGCACAGCAAAATTTGGCATCACCATCTGGCAGTGATGATAATAGAAGACTCAGAATGCTGCTGAATAACAGGAATATGGGTGTAGCTAAGGATGGTCTTTCGAACCCTGTTGGTGATGTTGTATCAAATGTTGGATCACCTCTTCAAGCAGGTGGCCCCGCTTTCCAGCGCAGTGATACAGACATGCTAATGAAGGTGTTTGCTCTCTTGAAGTTGAAATTTGTCTTTCCATATTCTTAATCATTCTTGCATAATTTTTTCAAATGTCCTACTTGTAATTGCTTGGAGTTGCCGCAACTGTCATGAGTTGCATCTTAAAAATGTTTTTGTTTGTGTAGTTGAAACTGGCACACTTACACCAACATCAACAACAGCAGAATGCCAATCCACAACAGCAGCAACTGCAACAGCATACTCTATCAAATCAGCAATCTCAGTCTTCAAATCATAACATGCATCAGCAGGATAAAATGGGGGGAGGTGGTGGTAGTGTCAATGTGGATGGTAGCATGTCAAACTCCTTTAGAGGCAACGATCAGGTCAGTCCTTTTATTGTTGCCATTAATATTAGAGATTGAGGCTTTGTATAAACTATCATTTGCTTTCTTCTTATCAAATCATTAGTGTAATACACCAATATATATATATTATGTATTTGTGGGGAGAGATTAAATTACATTTATGTGACTTTTACCAGTTATTACCCTATTCAATAACTTTCAATAAGATAATATATATTATGTACATATATATTAAAATTGACATATATTTACTTTTCAAAATATACTAAAATATGAAACATTTGATTAACTTTTTATTGTTGTTCAAATTTGACCACAGTTGACATAGACAATCTTGATAATATAAAATTCTGACTTGTAATATAATGCAGAACTATTGACAGTTTGACATTGAGCGACAGGTGAATTTCTGTAAATAATTCATAACTATTAATTTCTGTAGTTCTTTTGAATTTCTATAAGCATCTAAATTTAAATTTCATGTGTATAACCGAGTTTATATTTGATTGTCAAATCTCTCCTATTAAATATTGGCATTATCTATCTTATTTGGACTGAAAAAGTTGTTAAAAAATATTTTATAGAGATTTTAGAAGTATTTTTTGAAATGCAAGATAATTTTTTTTCGTAGTTACCCAAAGAATAAGTTAGCGACTCGTTAAAAAATCAGCAATTATAGGGGATGATTTTTGTTTTATCTGTTCTACAGGACATGTTTTTGTTTCAGGCTTATATACATTATAATATGACACTTTGCAAATTATGTTATAGGTTGTCATTGGGAGATAGTGTAAAAAGAGTTTTATAACATAATAGCTTTCATGAATTTTACTGTTTATGCAATTTTGTTAATTTTATGTAAACTCATTCTTGGTCATGTTTGATAACCTTTTTTTATCACATTTTAAATGAAAGCTTTATTAAATTTGTAGTTTCACTTTTCCATGTATAAATCATTTTAAGATTGACTAAAAGTATTTTATGCTGAAAAGAATTATGTGCTTTTTAGTTATGTACAAAATATATTTGATTAATTGGATATATATAATAGTGTCATTACTTGATTCTCATAGCTATTATTTTTCCTAAATTAGTGGTTAATAGTTTGTAGCTTGTTAGTTTCTTTAATGTTTGAATGGAATTTTCATGTGTATGGGTATATAGATTCTTGGCAATTAACGTGTAGTAAATAGTGATTTTCTGATGCATGGATTTGTCTCTTATGCTGAATATATTGAAAAGCCATTCATTTTATTGTTTTTGTGTTCTCCTTTTCTCTTAATTTTGGACACTGCGGATTATGTTTTATGATTTTTATAATTTCACTGCAATTGGATTTCGAAGCTGTTTTGAAATCCATCAGGGATGGTGTATTTGTTTGCTTGTCAATTCCTGAATTGGTTGAGCTCAAGTATTATACATTAATTTCTTTAACCTCAACTTTTCTAAACTTGAGTAGTAAGAAAAGGATTTTGTGATGCTTTCAGATGAGATATACAATTGTAAAATGCAACTTCCACTACTTGTTCGTTTCATTGAGTTTTGAACCCTATGTATAAATGGATGGTGACTTGTTGGATGATTTTGAATTTAATGAATTTACTTATTTCTATAAGTTTGATCATCTGAGCATAAATTTTGCCCTTGGATTTGGTAGACATTAATCTGGTGTATGTTTATAGTCTTTCTTTAATTTGATTCCTAACATGGTTTCTTCTAAATGCATTTTAAGGTTTCCAAAAGCCAGACTGGGAGAAAGAGAAAGCAGGCTGCATCTTCTGGTCCTGCCAATAGTTCTGGAACAGCTAATACAGCTGGCCCATCTCCAAGTTCAGCACCCTCGACTCCCTCGACACATACACCCAGTGATGTGATGTCAATGCCTGCTTTGCCTCATAGTGGTAGTTCTTCAAAGCCATTAATGATGTTTGGCGCTGATGGTGCTGGAACTCTTACATCACCTTCAAACCAGTTGGTAAGTGGCTCCTTCAATTGATGGAAGGAATAATAAGTTCCTTGCATGTAGGCTCATTGTCATTCCATTTTGGCAGTGGGATGATAAGGATCTTGAATTGCAGGCTGATGTGGATCGCTTTGTGGAGGATGGATCTCTAGACGATAATGTTGAGTCTTTTTTATCCCATGATGATAACGACCCGAGAGATACTGTTGGTCGTTGTATGGATGTAAGCAAAGGTGCAGTACCATTGTTTTTGTTGACAATAAAATCTTCTAGCATTCCCATTGCAAAGGAGGTTCTGAAGTGCATGTATTATTTTCCCTTGCTTGCAATGCAATTTTTTTTTCTTTTTCTCCTTCATAGGTTATTGTTTATTAGTATTAGACTTTTGTGAAGTATCTTAAATATTATTTTGTTCATATGCCTTCACCCAATAACTTAAGCTTTTAGCATTTTGGATAGTTGGTTCATTGATGGTGTCAAAGCCACTGATAAATGTGGTCTAGAGTTTAATCCTTGACACCGTTTGTTCTGGTAAATAAGAAGTTAATTTCATCATAAAGGTAGGTTGGGAATAGACTAGGCAGTCAACAGTGCTCGTAGTTGTTGCTATCATATTAGAGTGGTGCAAAGTGACACTTTAGCATGACAACAACTTCATTAGGTTGTGCTTTAAAGTCGCAACCGTGTTTTCTACAGTTGGAGGAAATTGTTTGGGCGTTGACACATGAAAGTTGGAGGAAAACCTGACTCAACCCTGTCAACATTTGCCTCCAAAGCTTCTAATTGTGAAGTCATTCTTGTGTGCATACACCATTTGATAGCAACCAACTACTATCAGTATTGCATATATTTCTATCTGACTAATCAAAGAAAGGAAAATAACAGAGAGCAGTAGCTCCCAGGTCAGAAAAGAATCTATGGCCCTGACAATTCCATTCCTGACAACATCTCTCTCTCTCTCTAACTAACTCATCACCTCACCTATGAGCTGTTTGGTAATAATGAGCCTAATTAATCTTAGGCCTATGAGTATACACTTGAAGGGGTTTAGGGGCTTTTGGAATTAGGATTAGGTTCCTATGAGTTTCCAGGGATAAAACACACTGAACAAGAAACAGGTAGGAGGTGACTCTAGATCTGGAACAAATGATGCATATCTGGTCAATACCACCCCCTGGAGTGGGTTGGGATGGCTTTGGTGAGTCTGTTTGGGCTCAACTGTGCCATTACTCAATTCCTGAAGCTATCTGTTCAGAACAAATCTCCTTTCTTCCCTCTTATTGTTTAAGCTAAACCCCTCTCTAATAATATAACCATGTTGCTATTTCTATTGGCTTTTCTATGGAATCGAGATGGGATAAAAAGTATTTACATAAAAGTTGTATAAAAAACTAATAAAAGTGGTATAAAAAGCTGTTTACAGAAGGGGTGATTTTGCATGGGATAAGAAAGAGGCACTAACAAAATTGGCGCCAGACTGACTGACAATTTCATCAGAGCTGCAACAGCAGAGATGCCACTTTGGTTTTGGTCAACCAAGGCTCGAGATAAAAATTAAAAGCATGGAATCCAAAAAGGTGGCCCAACTATGGTGGCACTTCTGCTGCTGAGCTCTGATGGCCTTGTGTTCATCAATCAGTGGCACCAACTTTGTTAGGGCTTGTCTTATTCCATGCAAAACACCCACTTCTGTAAAGAGTTTTATTTTATAATTTTATGTAAATACTATTTTTCCCTCCTAGATTCCATACAAAAGCCAAATATTTAACTACTTTGTAATTAGTTATATAACTTCTGGGGTCCTATCAACCTGCATGTCATCAGTAATATTTATATTAAGGGCTGTATTTCTAACTTCAAATGAAAGGCTGGGCCATAAAATGTTTTGGACAAAAACACCCTAGAATGCTCATTAGGCCAAATTCATTTATGCCAAAAGACTCTATTAATTGATTGTATTGAAGCTATATACTTTGTTTGTGAAGGTGGGTTGTTGCTCTTTAATTTATTGACTGGCATAAATAGTTATACCTGCAGAAACTGAGGCCATGGGTTCACTTTATTTTCAGGTTTCACATTTTCTGAAATAAATTCTGTACCTGCAAGCACTAACAAAGTTGTCTGTTGCCATTTCTCGTCTGATGGGAAATTGCTTGCTAGTGGTGGCCATGACAAAAAGGTTAGTTAATGCATTATTCTGGGAAATAATTTTCTTTATTTTTTCGTTTTTCAACCAATTTTACTCAAATTTTCGTGAACGTAGCATTTAATCTGCTTCGAAATTTAAAAACAAAATTATAAATGCCTCTATTTTACTTAATCTGTTTATATATAGAATGTGACATTTTCTCTGTTTTTTTTTTGTAATGCAGGCTGTTTTATGGTTCACAGATTCTCTAAAACAAAAGGCTACTCTTGAAGAACATTCTTCTTTAATCACTGATGTCCGTTTCAGTCCAAGCATGCCTCGCCTTGCTACATCTTCATATGACAGAACTGTCAGGGTGTGGGATGTTGATAATGTTAGTTCATAATGTTTATTTTACTCTAATATTTCTGCTTTTTGAGAATGCCCCCCTAAAGATTTAGTATGTATATTTTGTAATAACTTGGCTATGCATGTCATACAAATAAAATTTTCTCTGATTCTAAAGCATGACACAAAGGTGCTTACAAAATGTGTTTGCTTATCTATTCCTGAAAATATGTACTTATTGAAATAATTACAGTATAACGATTTTGTGCTTGTTTCTTATTATAAATATAATTACTTACACTATAAAGGAGGACAGAATATATCAAATTACTCCTGTCCTTGGTGAATTATGGATTTGAAACATATTGTGTTTGCTGATGAGTTCCTGGGATATGATTTCTTAAACATGGTTCTGCTGTAGTATAATGCTACAAGGATGATGCGATGGAAATGTTTATTCATGGCTCTGGATAGGAATCTTAATTGGTTACAAGTTATCATTAAAAGATTGTAATTATCACTGTGATAGGGACACAATGGTTTGATGTTCTTTGTAGATAGGAAGTTACCTAGTGAAGTTATTGAACTTTTTTAATGATAAAATATGATTTGATTTCAAGGTGCAAGCTTAGTGCTTCAGAAGCATAGGAATTTCAGTTTTTGTGATATTTAGTGTTAGCAGATGTAGCTTAAATTGCATTATGAATTCTAACATCCCAATGATCTGTGTACAAATCTATGACTGCTTTTGTCTATTTAAAGTTATATGGGATCTGGAAATTTCACTAGTTATTGTGGGTAGATTTTAATGCCAGGTCTATTTGTAAGATGACGGTGTTGCTAATGATTGCACATTATCTGGATTTTGATGGATTATGTGCTTGTGTTGTTCTTTGTTTGTGTTCTGCTTTAGCTGATATTTAATTTCCAATGCAGCCTGGATATACGCTTCGTACTTTTACTGGTCATTCTTCATCTGTTATGTCACTAGATTTTCACCCTAATAAAGATGATCTTATCTGCTCTTGTGATGTTGATGGTGAGATACGATATTGGAGCATTAACAATGGCAGTTGTGCTAGAGTCTCAAAGGTAGAATCTTAGCATATGCATTTGTTTAATTGGTTGTGCATTGTGTTTTCTTTTCAGTTTGCTAAACTGACAAATTTTCCTTCTGGTTAGGGTGGCACTGCTCAGATGAGATTTCAACCACGTCTAGGGAGGTTCCTAGCTGCAGCTGCTGAGAATGTTGTTTCAATATTTGATGTGGAAACGCAAGCATGTCGATATTCATTAAAGGTTGGTTTGAATTTGTTTACGTATTGCTAGAGTTAGGATAAATTCTTTCAGTTAGACATGCTCTTATTCTTGAGCGTGTCTGTGCTTTAGTCTAATGCTCCTCACACTATCTGGCTTAATTGTTTTTGCTTGAGGAGAGGTCTAGGAACAACGTTGGTTATTCTTTCTATAAGAATCAAATACTTGTAACATTGTATATATTTCAAAAGCAACTTTGAGCTTAGATATTTGTTGTTTTGGCGACTTCAACAGTAATTTCTGATTCTTGTAAGTATTGTCTTATTCAAACTTATGCATATTTTATTATGATATGATTATAGGGACATACAAAATCAATACATTCTGTGTGTTGGGATCCTTCTGGGGAGTTCCTGGCATCTGTCAGTGAGGACTCTGTCAGGGTTTGGACTCTTGGATCAGGGAGTGAAGGGGAGTGTGTTCACGAGCTTAGCTGCAATGGCAATAAGTTCCACTCATGTGTTTTCCATCCAACATTTTCTTCGCTGTTGGTAGTTGGTTGTTACGAGGTAAGTATACATCCTTTTCTTATTTTGTTTCCTTCAGTATGTTTGGACTCACATATTTTGGAAATTAATTTGATTCATGAATGGAATTCTATGTTTGAAATGTTATGAAGTAGAATTGATTTTGAAATCCTTTTGGATTTAAGTTGTGTATTCAGATATCCACTCAAATTTGGTTTGATTTGATTCTCATTTGATCTAGTTTTAAATGTGATTATTTGAAGTGATGATTTCATCCTCATTAGTTTACCCACCTTGGCACCCTTCACAAGGGTAATGATTAAAATAAATTCAATTCATCGTTTAGACTTTCCAAACCTGATCTCTGAATGATTTCAAATCATATTCTTTTTATAATGAATTCTAAAAACATAACATTTGATTATATTTGACCATGTTTCATGTCCATGATAAATAGTATTAAATACAATCCATAGTAAGATTTTAATTTTGACTTGTTACAACTGATACCATGATGTGCAGTCATTGGAGCTCTGGAACATGACTGAGAACAAGACAATGACTCTATCCGCTCATGAAGGTCTTATTGCTGCATTGGCGGTTTCTACTGTAAATGGTTTGGTTGCTTCTGCCAGTCATGACAAGTTTGTGAAGCTCTGGAAGTGAGTTGGTTGTGTCATCAATACATGTTGATTTATCAGTGTTGATAATGAGGATGTTTGTAGTTTGTCCCCTTTTTTGTAGTTTGATCAACCACCCCTCACAACATATTTGTAGTTTATGTTCCCTTTTATGTAGCTTGATCATTAGTTTGTGCCCTTCTTTTATGATGTAGCTTGATCAGTCACCGTTCCTTCCCCTTTTGCCGTTTGGTATAATCTGATTTTCTATGTAATCATAGGTACTGACTTTTGTAATATTGTCACCCCTGTTGTACTCTGTTTCATAGTTGTTTTATTTGGAGATTTCTAATCTTGTGTCATCCAGATTCACTTTTATAATTATGATTGCTACCACCTCACTTTTGGTATTCATTCTAATATACTTTACTATTCATAGTGGATTGCAAGCATTTTTCTTGTTATTAATTAGGCTTAAAAGTTTCTGGTACCTGAAATATGAACATATTTTGTTTTTGCCTATAAATGTTTTTCTTGACTTTTGGTATTTGGATTTTTGTTTTGGTTTTGGTGTTTCTAGTCCCTCTAAATATTGGGTTTTTGTATAGATGATTTACTTTTTAGTTCTCGTTGAATATTTTTAAATGCACAATTTCAAAATAATCATAATACTGGAAGGATTAAACTAATGTAAATAATTTACTGGGTTTAGAACAAAATAACATGATCCGAATTGAAAATTAGTTTTACAGGAATCAATATTTAAGATTTTTCTATACGAACCAAAAGCAAAATGCAAATATATTTTAAGTAGTGAAAACGTATTTAAGTTTCATTATTGGTACCCTTTTTTTGTTGTGCATAGTCCATATCTGCAGCAACTCAATGCTGATATGAAAAGGGAATATTCAGAAATGCATAGCAGCATTATGTACTGCATCTTTGTGCCAATTTAGACGTCAATAGTCTTGTGTTGTTTACCATTAATGTTGTTGAACGTAGCATTGATAAAAAAGTTAACAATTTTAATTGTACCCTTATGTAGGAGTCAATGTTTTTCTTTAAAATTAATGGAAAATTCTTGAGATCATTCTTTTTAGAGATGAAAATGTGTTGGGGTTAGGTTGTATCATAAGGGTTGTCTGAAAGGGATCGTGCTCATTTTCTCAATAGTTTGATCAACATAATTAATACTTTAGATTTTCATTTTTTTATTGTCTAAATTAGCAATGTTTTGTGTGTGAGACTACAAAATCAAAAATACATGTTATCTTAATTGATAGTAAGACTCATTTGAAAAGTATAAAGTAGAAGGGTAAAAGAGAAATAAACAAACTCACCATACCATAATTTTCCATGGCACATAATTTTCCATGGCATGAATTTGAAGTTATGTGAATACACAAGCCTAAAGAGAGAAAATGCAAAAGGATAAAAAAAAGTAACACAGTATTGTGGTCCCCTTCAACTGCTGGAATCCTCTAATTATGTACTTATCCATGCATAATGGGAAGAGTTATTATACTGTTAGTTTGGACCACATGAGAAAGTGCATGCTTTGCCACTGCACAAAGCAAACATAACAAACACCGTGCTTACAATGTCTCAAACATCCACCACTCATTTCTTTTCTTATCCTTTTTCATTCAGACATTCACTCAATCAAACTTTTTTTTTGCTTCTCTTTTTCTGTCATTTCTGCATAACTTAGCATTCTTCTAGTTAGGACAACCCAACTAGGACCATTTCCTTTGCCTCATCAGATTGGGAAAAAACTGCAAAGTATATACAAAACATAAACACAACAACTTTCTTTAGATGTATGCACAAAGAATATAACTATGACTACAACCATACATGTTTTTAAGAGAAAAAGAAGTAGAAAAATAAAATAAGCTTCTCCATAAACTAAAATTACCCTCTACCATATTTTGCAAGTTCTCCAAAATCTTATGCACAAATCATTTTTAACATATGAAAAAAAGTATATTCAGTTTTTACCTGAAAAAGTTCATTCAAATTGATTCCATAAAGTTGTAGACACTACTAAAACTGAAAAACCATGAAAATGAATCTGTATAATATAAAACAAGTTTCAAACTTAGCTACTTATTATTATTTTACTTCTTAATAGCATGTTAATATTATAATTTTTATCACATTTTTTT
>Ga0123341_1002726_pt1 | contig 14731 bp, 10 predicted proteins | sample Turbeapinknodule_FD_89959 | JGI IMG/M metagenome (GOLD analysis project Ga0123341, IMG submission 89959) | Root nodule microbial communities of legume samples collected from Mexico - Turtle bean Mexico pink nodule | ecosystem: Host-associated > Plants > Roots > Nodule | place: Mexico: Nepantla... | reverse complement strand
TAACTTATTATTGTCACTTATGTTCTCCGTTATTTTATTGTCTAAGTTGACTTTTATTTTAACGGTTATATTTAATAATAAACAAAATAAATTATTAGGATTTATTAAACATAACTTTGCTGTAAATTTTAAATAGTAGAGGATCAAACTTCGTTTCTTTATGACATATAATAATTTATTTGATGTTTTATGGATCGATAAAACGTGAAACAGTTGATAAATTTAATAGGAATCTATGCAGAATTTTTTTTTATTGACATGTACTTTGACCTCCAATGTTACACATACGATGGTATTGCTTCCGTTTAATGGCCGCAAATGTTATGTGATTTCGTAAGAAACCGTCCCTTGAAACTTGTATTGGAAAGTGAAAAACAAAAAATGCAAACTCATCCTAAATTATATGCTAATTAATTTCCATGGAATAACGAATGCAATATTATAAATTAATTAAAATAAAGATACAAATTAATCATATTTCAAATGCGTGTTCGGATTATATAATCTGAAAATTACTTTATAAGGTGGTATATAAAGGATAAAAATGTATTTTCACGTATGAAGTGACAGAAAAAAATATGGAGGTGCAGGAAGAAACATTTGGCGAAATGCAACGTTGCAATATTCTGAAATGGGCTTCAACCAACGGGACTTCAACGGTTTCATCCGGCCTAATTCAACTCATGTTACATTGAAGGGCTTTGTTATCGCCCACCCTTTTTTACTAGTGACACTCCCTTTCTGTTGGTTTTTTATTTTGACCAAAAGACACTTTTTATAGAACCACGTTACTATTGAGCTTCATATAAATTTAGGTGTGCATTCCTAATATAAAATAGATGTTTTATATAAATTATTTCTAAAACTAATAAAAGCAATGATATAAATGATTTGTTAAGAAGTGGACTTTAAATCTAACTCAATCCCATAAAATCGATTCAATGAGGTGAGGTTTACACCCACTTATATACTATGAAAGATGTGGAATCTCTAACAAGATTAATTAATTAAATAAAATTAATTGTGACGTAGTTTAGTTTTTACCTGCTAATATGATCTTGCAATCTGCAACACACGCATGCAGCAGCAATGAGCAACGAGATATAGGAAGGAGAAGTTGGTAAATTCAAAGATTGGTGATCTTACGTTGTTGCTTGCTCATAAACAATTTCTAAGTCCGTGACTCAAACTTTGTCATACATAGCATAATCCAACCGTTGAAGTACCACACGTAAGCTCAAATGGATATCTTCCATCATTTTTCATTTTCGCTCGCTTCTCTACTCACCTTTGTTATCCTCGCCCACGCCGCCACCGCGCCGCCCAATTCACCTCCGCCGCTGCCGCCGCTCACAGCCGCGGCGAGTGAGTACTTGGAGGCACACAACGAGGCTCGCGCCGCAGTGGGCGTGGAACCCCTGAGGTGGAGCGAGAAGCTGGGCAACGCCTCCAGTCTGATGGTGCGGTACCAGCGGAACAAAATGGGATGCGAATTTGCCAACCTGACCGACAGCAAGTACGGCGGAAACCAACTGTGGGCGGGAGTGACGGCGGTGGCGCCGCGCGTGGCGGTGGAGGAGTGGGTGAAGGAGAAAGAGTTCTACGTGCGCGCTAACAACACGTGCGTGGGGAAGCACGAGTGCGGGGTTTACACGCAGGTGGTGTGGAGGAATTCGACGGAGGTGGGATGCGCTGAAGCCGCGTGTGTGAAGGAGCATTCAAGCTTGACCATTTGTTTCTATGACCCACCCGGTAACGTCATTGGAGAGAACCCATTCTGATTCATCCATCACCCATTCCCATTTCATGCATCAAATCAAATCAATTATCAAGTAAAGACATTTTTTGCTTAACTTTTTCTCACTTTTTTTCTTCTTCAAGTTTGTGATTGTTATTTTTCTGCTACTGTTGATGATTTTAAGTAGAAATTATTAGATGATGTTGGGCCACCATATATGTGATGTTCATCAATCTTTATGTGCAAAAGTAATTAAGTATTATTAATTATCTTACTTTAAATTTAAACCCTTAAAATTGTCACTTGATAAGAGTGCTGATATAATAACACTATCAAGAATAAAAATATACATTTTACACTTTCAAGTTTTTTTACACCACGAAACATACATTTAACACTATTTATAATAATATAATAATACTTTTAATTAAAAAGAAAAATGAAAATGAATAAAATATTAATTTATTAAATTACTCTTGATAATTTACAGTGTTTAGGTTGGTAAGTGCTGAGGAAAAGTAAGGAAAAACAGAAGTTGTGTTTTCAATTTGTCATCAACATGGTACTCAAATCCCTATGCCACGTGACACCCTTCTTTTCAATGCAAATTTGACTTTGCCTAGCAGAAATTGTGGGGTTGAAAAGTCAATAATAATATAAAAGGTCATTCGCCAGTCACGAAAATATAAAAGGTTCTGAGTTATAAAATGTAATTAAACAGTGGTAGTTGCCAAATAAATTTGTATGGGTTTGATTATGAAATAATAATAATATATGGATATTTTTATTTTTTTACTCATCTCACACATAGACTCTGAAGAGAAAATTGAATGTTTTCAAGGATTCATTCATAAGGGGATCACTCTTTCTTTCAGTCGGGTTTTTGATCAAATTTGGGCCTTGGTATAATTTGGTTTTAAGGTTTTAGCTATTGTATTTCAAATTTATTTTTCTGTTCTTAGATGCTTCGTTGAGTATGTTAGTCATTTAATTACTCTGTTCAGAGTTCAGGTCCACATGTTCAATTCCATTTGTTTTCCAAGCTTAGACTTTTCTGATGAACACTAACCTCGTTGACAAAAGAAACCACTCATCATTTAGATTTACCACCCACTTTCATTTTCATGCGTTCTTCCATTTGTTTTTGTCTTTAAGCTCAAATCAATTGTTTATAATAAGCAACATGTTAGACAATCACCAAACATATACATGTGCTGTGGGATTAGCGAGTGCATGCACAGTAGCAACACATTATTTACACCGCTTCAATTGTAGTAGGTACTACAATGCTTTCACATTGTAATATTATATTTCGCTGTACCCTTTCTACTTTGTACAAAAAGAATTAAGCACATCACTTGCCACACTAAGAAGCAAAGCTGCCAAGTAATCAATCATTTCATCATATCCTTAGATATAAGGTATCGAAAAGTGAAATTGTGTGGAATCCATTCTATGCACTTCCGGGATTTTGCAAGCTGACATTTCTTAACACTTTTTCTGAGGGATTCTGGTAGAGATTCTAGGATCATATCCATCACACCATTGGGGCACAAACCCGAGTCCTTGCTGAATGACTCAATAAGCTTTGGTAAAAGTATTTTTTGGTCCTTGCGTACTCCTAAGTTGGCTCGAATGTACTCGTCCTTTGCAACTTCTAGTTCTTGAAACACCCTCTTTGGTGTGTATATGCGTACCTGTCAAACATCATCAGAGTTAAGCAAAGAAAAATTAAAAAATATCTGTTGTACACCTAAATCTATTTGTCCATATATCTATTTCTTAATCCCCTGTTTTGGATTTGTTTGGTTAGCATAATAACTAGTACATGGTGTCGTGATTTTACAACTAACATGGAATGATCCATTTTATCTTCTTATTGAAAGCAATGCATGTATGAAACAGAATCTTGTGTCCTTTTTTGGTTCTTCGATTCAGACCCCTCAATCTATAACAAAAAAAGTAAACTAAAGAGGGAAGTTATTGCCAATTAAGAAAACGAGTTTGGTTGTCAGATTTTAATTGGGTGATAGCAAGAGGGCACATAAGGTGTGAATCCTCTGAGAATAGTCCACTTGTCACAGCACATTCCATGTTAAATGTTAAACACAGTTAAAAGTAATTTTCTTCCTGACATAGTAACACTTCCATGTCCCAAAACATTGCATATGGCGTTGTCAAAGCATGTAAACAACTTTTGCAACTGAATTAATTTCTATGTTATCCAGAATTTTGCTTGAATACTAGCCAATGTATAAGGAAATTCCCAAATAAATGTGAAGAAGGCATATAATCAAGCTTTGCAAAAAATGAGAAAAGAAATTGCATAAAAATGATAACTGAGGGAATACCGCAGGATCAGAATGGTTTCCTGAACAGAGTGCAAAGTGTGAAAGAGGCTCAGGATGCTCCAGTGCATAGGCCTGTCGTCTGTCCCCAGTTTTGAATTTTGTCCTTGGAGAAAATAACAAGCGCAGCCACTACAAGAGGAAGCAAGTTCAAAGTAGCATCCATTTAAATCGCCAGTGTCTAGAATAAAAAAAAAGCGAAAAATTCTTCTCATGTAGAAGAGAAATTTTAAAAGTATATCATTTGAATTTCACTTCAGTTGTATATTTCTCTCATTTGTTATTTGTTTTCTATAGGGAAGTAATTGGGAACATAGGATTCACCTGCCCTGGACGAGACATCCGGCACTTAAGTATAGTACTCTGTATTGTGTCAGCACTAATTACATGACCCCCAACATTATATGCAGCCTGCAAAGACCAAACAAGCATATAGCCTTAAACTTTCATCCTTTACTAAATAACTTTGAAGTTACTACTCTCAATGTTTACCTTCAAAAGAAGAAAAGCTCTTTTCACATTGTTTTGTGGAATCCCATAAGCCAAAAATGCCTATTAGAAACGAAATAACAAATTATAACCCAACTAATCAAATGGGAAAATATTAAGCAACCATATTGTTGATAGTGTAATTACATGCATCACTAATGCATTGTGTATGTTGATCCAAAAAGCTAGCTTCTCCTCGTGTTTCAGCTTACCGGCATCTACTTGTTCTAATCGACAAATAAGTGACCTGAAACAACATAAAAGGACACACTCATTAAAAACTTCTACTATCTATTTTAACGTGAGACCTTCATTATCTCAATGAAATATAACAGCCTCACCTGAAATTCTGAAGCAACTTCTCAGTATCACCTGACTTCTGATTCTCTCTATAAAGCCATGAGACTTCAACCATGGTGCTGTATGGACCACTAAACTCCTTGAGTCCTTCCACATGGAAAGGATTATCTAACCGTACCTCAAAAGAGGAATTATTCCTGAACCTTGGACTCCACATGTCGCCTTGATCTCCAATGGAAAAGGCACTTGTTGAGGACAAGGATGAACTTGGAGAAGAGAGGCCAGGATGAGTCATAGGAGGGTCTGCAAGCTTGCAATATATAGCCGATATACATTTCACCATATCCTCAGAAAGTTTATTAGGTGTGACTGCAACATGATCAGATATTCTGGTACCAAGATGTTCTGCCAGACTTATTATGTTTGTTGAAGAGCTTTGAGCATACTGCATATAATCATTCACTCAAAGTTAAAATCCAATGAAAGTCAATTATTTCATGATTGCTACGCTACAACTCAATACATAAACTAATTTTAACTCATGAGAGATACTGGATTTTAACTTACAGTTAAGTTTATTTTATTTTATCTTCCTATGTTTTTTATATGTTCATTGAAAACTCTATTCAAACAAGACTTAGATTTACCTCCAACATGGACAATGGCTGGGAATGATAAGCACGCAGAGATCTAGCTAAAGATTCTTCTGGAGGAGATTCTCTTGTAAACGCTGGACAATGGGATAACGAGGAATGGCAACGATAAACACTAGAATCTAAATGATTTTCTTCTAGTAGATTTTCGTTGTATTCTTTCCCTAAAGTCTCAGGCTCATATCTGTTTTGCTCCTTTCTCTGAGTCTCAAGCTCATGGTCTTTAGATGGTGTTGCAGAACATTCTCTATTGGTTAAGATCTCAGGCACAGAAACATTGATGAATCGTGCACTAAGTGTTGTAAGAGGGAACTTTCTACTTTCCTCTTTTGAAGTTGGAGATACAGAAGATAATTGTTGATCAAAAGCTTTACGGTATAATGATAGAAGATGTTGCTCCAAATACACAACTTCCAACTCTAACACTGCAATTTCCCTGATTAATTCTGTGGCTGGCTGGAACACACAAAAAAAAATTAATTAAGACTACAGAAATGCATAACAATGTCTATGTGTCTTATGATACAAGACACACATATGACAATGAGTTTGTTTTGTATATGCAATATTTATTGACCCGAAATTAGTTAAACTTGTTGGTACCTTGGGTATCATTATCTCATTTGAATTAACGAGAGATGAAGATCTGTTTCCAAGTGCCTTTTCTAACGTGCCTCTGACCTGAAATTGGTCTTGTAATCTTCTCTCCAGTTGTAGAATCTGTCACGGGGTAATTTAACAATAAATAAATACGAACGAAATATACATGATTAAAAGAATATGGTCCAAGTCCCACACGCGGGATGCACAAACTCAATAATGGATGTAGTGTACCAAAAAGGGGAAAGAACAAAACAAAAAAGAAATGGAGAAACGGGCCACAGTGCAATAAATATTATTGCATCAAAATCTGCATCAAAAGAATTATGATCAGAAGCATTTCTGCTATTGTACCTCTTGCTTCATAGTACTGTGGACTTCTTTTGGAGGGGTTCGGTTTTTCTCAGCTTTATCACATTCCGTGAGGTAACCAGTGTCCTGGAATCAAATCAAACCCATACTTAGGCATGAAAGATAATAAATTTTGTCGTGCATGGGGACTATAGATAATGAAATCAAAATAGGACATCAATGTCCAAACAGTATGGATGTAATTAATAAGTTTGGAATAAAAATGATACTGTTTGCCAAAACCAATTCTCTGTTCGCTCATCTTACATTAGACTTTTGGAAAGACAGTTTGTTATTATTAAATTTTGGGCCACCATTGACATCATTCATGATTAAAGATTTGTCCTAAAAGTCAAAGGAAGAATGATGAAATTGCTTTTCAGCATCATACACTCCTCTTCATGCCTGCTATGAATGTATCTATCTACATGCAGTGCCTTCAATTTCTGAGATTATTGAAAAAGAATAGAAAAAAGAGATTTCAGTTACCAGCTTCGTGGGATCTGAGGCCTGAATGCGATTATCTGGATTATCCTCCTCGATTTTTCTCTTATCAGGAAGACTGCCATGTAAAACACAACAAATATAAGAATAGCAATTCCTCTTGTATTGTTGGGAATCAGGATGTATATATATTATAGATATTCATGACTACGAATGACAAAAGAAGCCCTCTTTGGTGTTTGATTCCATATCCAGGTCCATGTTTAAAGCAAAATCTCGTCAAAGATAATGTAAAAGCAACTATTAGTTGTTCAACAGTACATCATGTGTTCTTAAGCACACTATCAAGCAACAGGAAAAGCTAAAGGCTAAAGCATAAGAAACAGATAGGAACCTCTTTGAACGTTTGTGCCTTGGAGTAAATCTCAGTCCCAGCATTTTATTTTCTCCACCCCCTTCAAGCCCCATACCTGAAAGCCACCCAAAACAGAGTTCTGCACTCAGTAAAACCAAAACAATTGACAGTTGACAATTGACATAAACAACAACTTCAACTGTGTTAAAACAAAGCAATAAAGATATCATGAACCATCCTACCTTGGAACTTCACAAGTCATAACTCAGATGAAACACACTTGAGAAACGAGCCAAAAACACCAGTAAAACTCTAGAGTCAAAATTTAGTTCCCAGTGAAGCTTCCTTCCTGCAAGTTCCCACAAAGTGATCGTTGGCTGTTAAGTGTCTATGACATGAGCATGAATGTGGAGAAAAGACTGCTATTTTGTGACCAAACACGCCTTCACCCTTAAGACTCTCCTGAGTTCTTCTCACTGTTAGTGCTAAGCCACTACTGGCCTTTGTAAAGGATGGCCTTTTTGCATTTGCATGAAAAGGAGTTATCGGAGTTGGCTTTAAGGAACAAAGTCTTTTGTAGAATAACTTTGACAATGGTGAACGAGGGGAAAATGTCAAAGCCTCAAAAAGTGGAGAAATCTCACTCTAAAGTCTCACTAGAGATCCAAAGTGTGACCAACGAGAAGAAGAAAATAAGTGGTGGATGCATTGTCAACTATTTGGGTCGTGAGTGGAAAGTATATGTATGAATAGCAGCGTATTTATTTTCAACATTCTCTTCTCTTGTTGAGAAAACAAGTGGGAGTTGGCCACCGTCTGTCCACCCTTTGTCTCATTTTGCACCTCTCATTTAACTATGCCTTAGACACTAAGCCACTTGATTTGATAGAATACAGTGAAGACAAAAAAAATTGGGTATTGTTTACATTTTTGGTTGAAAAGATAAATTGCGATCTAAGTAAATGGGTATTGTTTATTTTTTAGGTGTACTGGAGCAATCTGTGTACAGTATTAGAAAGCCTTAGTTGAAATCTTCATATTTAGAATGGTATTATTATACTATAACATTTAAACTCCATGTGTATTACTTTGTTTGATAAGTGTTTCTCCTGCTTTAGTGCTTAATCATTGTATTTTTATTAACGTAGTTTTGTAGTTTAGACTAAAGTTTTCTCGATGATTAAGAATGATGAGAAAATAGGTGAGCCTAGGAAAATAGATACTGGATTTGCAAGAAAGAAAAAGCATGGATTTACCTCAAAAGGGATGAAAGGTAAGGGATAAAGAACATTGGATGCTTGAAAGGAAAAGAGGATGTGTGTGTTGTGGGGTTTCTCTTTGTCTAAATGACTTTTTGAGGGATAACTAGGGAGATACCCATATTGTCCTTGAGTATCAAATGGAGTAACGTTTGTCAAAGAATCTACAAATATAATAATATATGTACTAATATACTAATGGGGCTTGACCTTTTTGGTTCCAAAATCAATACAAAAAAGAAAAGGATTGGGGTGCGGTAAGGTAGCTGCTCGGTTCTTGCTTATCGTAATCATATGCACCCCTATTGGCAAAAGAGTTTCTTTTTTTCGTTGCACACTTGTTTAGACAAATGGAAGAAAGAAAAGAAAAAGAAAGACTGAAAAGAAACTGAAAGCTGAGGAAAGATACAAAAAGGAAGGAACGTTGTTCATACGATATTCTATTATTTTCAAAAGGAAAGTATTTTATAGGTTGAAAATTACGGAATGGAGAGGGATTCACCCAGTGATATTCAGTGCACAGAGTTATATCCTAACATAACTTAATATTTTTTAGCATAGTGGGTTGGTGGAAAGCAGAGCGAAGAAAAGCTACAGAAAAAGACCAGTAAACTTCTTTGATAGGCAAGTGTATGAAAGTTTTGCTCAAACAAAGTTATCTATTTTCCTGATGAAGGAGATTATGTATGTGGCATTACTAATATAAAGAGCTTTAATTTAACATTTTATATACAAAAAAGTAAAGTGACAAATTTGGCAAAAGCCTTGTGGAGTTATTCTCCTTATAGACTGATGAACTGAACAACACAAAGTGCGGGGTTTCTTCTTTGGACGCATCATATATTTTAAGTTTCACTGCAGAGTGGAAATTTCATTTCACGTCCCAACAAATAAACAAATGAAACTTCTATTTTATCTTATTATCGATATGGCTTATGTCAGAGGGACGATTTTCAATGGCAGGAAACACTGATATAACAAGAGAAATGTGCAGCTTAGTATATGATGATGGGTAAATTTTCAAATTAATCTGACAGACATGCTCCCTTGATCCATGTAATCATCGAAAAACATATACAACAGCCTCTTTAAATGAGGAACAGGATTACAAAAGTACAAACTACATGGCATCCCTATAGCATGGATATATATAAGTTCACATAGTTTTATGGAACTGAGATTCTCCTTGCAAGACCATTTATAAACACAAGATAAGATTAGGTGAACATGCTTAAATGGTAAAATTGTTGTTTTACGGAAACATTTTCTAATGATTTAGCTGTGTTTTATGTGTGAACAGTCAAATACTTATTTTAAGAAGGGTGGTTATTTTAGCTTAACTGATCAAACAAGACAACTTATAAGTTTTTGATATGCGAGTAAATTCAAAAGCCTATGCAGTCTATGGTACTTGTTATTTGAGATCTTTTGTCTTTGTTGCCAGCTATATTATATTAGCTAGTGTTTGTTTGTTTTCATATGACAACCAAAATAATTTTGAACACAGATCATTCAAAAGCAATTTAAAGATAGTTCACATGAACTTGTGACAGAAAACCTGTTACAGAAGCACCTATTGTACTATCATACCTGTCACACTAATAAGTGGAACGATCATTGTCATTATGTTGGTGATTATTTTTTATTTAGTCATTAGTTATTGGCAAGTGATAACACTCCACGCTTGAACTTGCTATGGGAGAAAGAAAATTGTAAGAAAAAAGAAGAATGAAAGTGACTTCTCAAACAAATATCTTGCCCAATTGAGACCAGGAAGTGACCAAAACAAATCACAGGTGTTGTTTCCAAAATGTGAATAATTTTTTTGCTAATGCAGCATCATGCCTCCATTGGAAAAACAAAACCTACAACCAATAGTTGTGTCCATAAGTTAAAACACGTGGGAAAGAAAAGGGTGAAAGGGACAGTGAAGAACTGTTTGTGGAAAACCAGAAGAGGCTAATATGCACACATACTGGTTTTGGTTCTGGTTATGGGTATGGGGAGGTGTAGTAGAATCCCGTTTGTGGGACACAACAAATGAACTTTCCAAATAGGTTTGGACAAACTAGTCCATGCCAATCATATATATCCATCAAAGGGCATATTCTCCCTCCCTCCCTAACTTGCTAGAAAACAAAAACAATAATCAATATTTTGCAATAGAATCTAGATATGGCCACTATAGACTACTGAGTTCAAACATTGATCAACATCTTTAGTTCAACTGTTGTTTTTCCTATGCATATATGAACTTGTTCCTAAGTCTCTCAAGCACATATATTTAGTAACCTTTTGGTAAACAAAAAGATGTTGATATTTCTCATAAGTCCATAATTAATATGATCACAATTTACAATGAGACATCTGTGATCATAACCAAAAAATATAATTTTCATTTATATTATAACCAATCTTGACTAACTCTATGAATAAAAATATGAAGAAAGTGGTGTAAAACATGGAGTTGGTATAGGCAAATGAAATTTTGGGCATTAAATGACATGTGAAGGAAGAGGAAATTGGAAAAAAAGGGAGATTTTGAGAAAAAGGAACTGACATCATCGTGGTTTCTGCAGGCTTTATCTTTAGTCTAATCTTGGTGATAGAATAAGATAGCCTCTAACATATATCATTCAGGAAGCACCTCATTGTCTTCATGTCCTTTTTCCTTTTCCTCTTTACTTTTCTGAATTTCCACAACACTCTCTCCAAAATTTGCGCCCATAACTGTAGTTCTCACATTGACACCATGCATTCATGCACCTTCCCTATAAGCATGATGGCGAATTTCTTAACCTCTGCACTCATTCTTCACTTTAACATTATTAGGTACGTGTAACACTAAAACATAGAAATACACCATGTTTCATGTTTTTACCACAAATAATTGATGGAAAAAACGCACGCAGAAACAACACACAATCACGAATCAACTGCAGAAAAATAAACGACATAAGATTTAACGTGGTTCGGTCGTCAATTGCAACCTACATCCACACGGACAATTATTAGATTTTCATTCTATCATGTTGCACACCAATTACAAGTACAATGATTTCTTTAAATGAATATTATAAGAGGAACACAATGATTAAACTTACTCACTAAACATGTGTCTAGTCAGCCCAACCCAATTGGTCTTGACTTCATACCCAACAATCTTCCACTTGAAGCCACGGAACAATGTTCATCTGCGCTTCAAATGTACAATGATTAAGCTCACCTACTAAACATGGTGTCTAGTCAATCCAACCTAATTGGTCTTGATTTCATTCCTAACCATAATTGTTCTTCCAGACTCAATATTGGAGAAGTAAAACTCATTCAACCATCTTCTCAATTATTACACGGGTTTTCACTAATACTAGCCCTGATTTTAAACCATCAAAGATAAAATTTACTCTAAAATATTCATCAGGTGAAAATTTTAGAAAAAATGTAATAAACATTATTCTTCTTAAATACAAAAAAATGTTATTATAATATCCTATATTAACCCTTTCGAGTACAGGGCTTGCTAAAATAATTTTTTAAAGTAGTTTTCCAACACACAATTATCCTTGTCTTGGAGTATTTTTTTTCATTTCATTTCATCATTTTTTTTTTATTTTCTTGTATCTTGAAGTATTTTGTTCAAGCTAAATATTTTATTTTCATAAATCATATTTCCGAAAATATTGTGCGTAAGAATGTTACTTTTAGTAAATATTTATTTGGTTAACATTTGTTAAACGTAAAAGAATAGAATGAAATACTTGTAATTATTATGGAAAGTAACTTCTATTCTTATGAACATGTAAAATATCACTCGGCTTTCACTATTAAAATAAGAAGTAACATAAATATTTTATTTTTTAATAGTCTTTTCAAAACTTGCTTTAAATTTGCGTAAGATATTTCTGAATTCACTTTATTAATTCTTATAAACACGATTTCTTGCTAGCCTAAAACAATAATAAAAAAGTACAAATGTTAAACATTTTGCGCTATATTTTGGTATGAACTTGAGAAAAATATAGTAAATAGGGAATTTCTCTGTGTAATCAATTATTTAATTAAGAGTGGGTCTCAAGCAAATCATAAATAATAATTGTGTTTCATGGTTTTTTTTTCGGAAGGTTTTGCAATGTTTTGTTGAAAATGAAAAATAGAAAAATAAGTTTAGCATTCATCCAATCAAGCTTTTGACTTAGATAAAGACTAAATTCAAGTTGTCCTAACATATTACACAATATCACCAGTTACAACAGAAAAACAAGAGGAAATACAGAGTTTAAATTTTTTTATCATGAGGTATATAAAACTTTGCAGTTTTAAGAAAATAAATTAATTGTTGGTAATTTACTTTTTATAAAAGATATGTGTGTCCTTTTCAAAGAGGAGAGTATGCACAAATAATTAAGAGAGTATTAAAATAATTTCTAAAAAATTATTTATTGGATTTACTTCATAGTAGTTCTCATGCCTCTCACCATTGGACCTCACATTCCACCGTACTCCTTGTCTTTTTTTTTTTTTTTTTTTTTTTTATTTTGGGGGGTTTGATGGAATTTCTTTACTCTTTTTTTTAAACAACTTTTTTTCACCACACCCCATTAAGGAGGTGAGTATTTATGTTGTTTTTTTATTTGTAGTCATCTATTTTTTATCCATAAATAGATTATGAAATGCGCAATTTATAATGTATTTATATATTTAAGTGTTTTTTTATAAGAAATATATTTGAGAATGTACAATGAATATATATTTTGAATTATATATTCTGGAATGTGCTTTTAGATTTGGATATATATTTCAAAATGCACAATCCAAAATATATTAATGTTATTGTCATTGATGTAGATGTGTTGTCATCCGTTATTGTAAAACAAAACACAATGAGAAAGTGAGATTTGTTTGGAGTCCTATTGATATGTCTTTGCTATTGAGTTATGTTGATCATGTGGCTTGTAGATCGTGAGAGAATGAGGATCGAGGAAAATTGAAGTTGGTCTGCCACAAATGTAAGTTAAGTAAATTTGGGATCCCCCTCTCCAACTTGAAGTTACGGTGCTTAACACAAGATTGTTGTCACTATGCAACATTAGATATAAGACTAATGATAAATGTTTCATTTCAACCCTTGTGGAAAAGTGACACCACAACACTAATTTTCACCTCACTGTTGGTGAGATGACCATCAATTTGGATGATGTGTTAGCATTGTTGTATCTCTCATTGTGGGAGTAGTTTTGTTGTATGTGGTGTTGGATTTCATATTAGCATAAGAGTTGAACAAATATCCTGGTGCTCACGTGACTAAGTTGGTTGTACAAAGTGTACGAGTAGTGCATCGTTCATCACATATAGAAGTACATTGCTTATGCTTATTTGTTGCATTTGATATAATAAAAGTCCGACATCTATTAGAATGTTGTACTCATCGTTATTTTACAATTTGATGGTATGTGGTTGATAACATAAGAAACTATCATACTCAAACACACTGGTTTCACAATAAAAGCATTTGTCCAGTGAAATTTATATTCTTTCCAGAAAACACTTTTTAGAATACAAGTTTCAAATGTTAAATTGGATATTCAGATTATATGGAGTGTCTTTTTAAATTATGGAGGTGCAGAAAGTAATGTCCTACTTCACATTCTCTTACGAAAATCCTCACAGAAAGTTACATTGGACCGATCCAGCAGTGAATGACATAAATGATATTGTCTTAATCCGTAAATTTACAAGGTTAACGACGTAATAAAAGTAATCTTTAATTAATGGACTATGAAAAAAAAATTTAAAAATTCCTTCAATATTTATTAATATCAGGGTAGAAGGAGCATTATTATTCATTATTATTGTAAAAGAAGAAAAATGAGAGAAATCAAACTAAAACTAACTCTTACAAATTTGTAATAATATTTACCTGTATTGAGTTAAAAAAATATATATTTTAAGTGTCTTTATATGGATATTTCAGAGCTTGTCCAAATCTGATACCACCACTAATTTAAAATATTGACTCTTCTTATCCTTGAGTATTTATAACAATACTCAAAGAGATTCCATATTTGATGTATACATTTAGTTTTCATATTTTATCTTTTATAATATTAAAATATAATAAATATAAAAATTATTTATTTTAAATTAAAATTTGAATTAAAAAAAAACCCAATTTCTTATCATTTTACTCTTTCAAT
>Ga0123341_1002725_pt1 | contig 14732 bp, 10 predicted proteins | sample Turbeapinknodule_FD_89959 | JGI IMG/M metagenome (GOLD analysis project Ga0123341, IMG submission 89959) | Root nodule microbial communities of legume samples collected from Mexico - Turtle bean Mexico pink nodule | ecosystem: Host-associated > Plants > Roots > Nodule | place: Mexico: Nepantla... | reverse complement strand
TGGTGAGTTCTTGACTTAGAACATTGATCCAATTCTAAGAAAAAGTGCCTAACTATTGTCCAACTCAAGTTGATTCCTAAGAATGTCAAGAATCATTCTAATTGTGCTAGTGGAATCACATCAGTTAGTGTCACAGGCGCCGCCGATAGGGGAGGAGCAATTGCTGGGGTATTTCTTTGCGGGATTACAACCCAAGATTTGGAACCAGATCAGACCTCATGATCCAAAAGTGGTGATGAGAGCAATGGAGATTGTCATTGATGTAGAAGAGACTTTCAAGGAAGAAAAGGGGGGCAACAATGGGTTCAGGAGTATGGCTTCATTTGGACATTCGAGAATTACAAGTCGTACCGAAGTGTATAGGGGAAAACAGTGGGCCAATGACGTCTAGTGTGGCTAGCAATGCGAGAAAAAGGAGACTGTTTCCTCCAGTAGAGAATTTTGGCCAGCAGAAGGATCAAGGAGCAAGGGTTTCAAAACACTCCCTTATCCGAAGTATGTGAGACAAAGGGAAGAAGGAAGATGCTTCCATTGTGAACGGTCGTACAGTCCAGGACATCACTGTCCAGAGAAGAATTTGAGGGTAATTATTTGTGCAGAGGATAAGGAGGCCCAACGGATGAGAATCAACGGTTGTTGAGGCAGATGGAGGACAATGTAAATGAGGAAGAAGAGGAGAAGGAACATCCATCCCACAGATCTTAATAAAGTGGAATGAGGGGGATAGGGACACGGTGACATGGGAAGATGTGAAGACCATTCAGGAACAGTTTCCAGAATTTAACCTTAAGGACAAGGTTGCTTTGTCTGAGGAGAGTAATGTTAGGACACAAAATCAGGATAGGACTTGGAAGGTATATTATAGAAAAAATGTAAGGAAAAAAGTGTAAGGTAGCAGTTAGTGGTTTGTAAAGTAGCGGTTAGTGGTTTGTAAGGTAGTGGTTAGTGCGGTTAGTGGTCTTTAAATAAAGTGGTTTGTAGCGATTAGTGCATTTAGTGGTCTTTAAATAAAGACCACCGGTTCAGTGAAGCTGGTTACGTTTTTTGAATTCAGTTTGGTAGACAAGGAAAGTCCGGTGTAAAAGGAATAATCGTTTCCTTTGTGGATGTTTAGAGTGTAAAGTGCAAAAGAAATAATACAGAGATTATTCAGTAGAATTTGTGTTCTTGGTTTATCTTTGGGTGTATTTTTCTTGGTTCGTAACACAATTCCACTAAGCAATGTCGATCTTCCACACTTGCCTAATGACAATTGTCTTAATGGTCAAAATTATCTCATATTTATCAAACGAATGTTAAAGGGTACGGGTATAATCAACCATAAGGAAAGGTCATTTCACAGGATAACCCCAATTTTTAAATTTGGGACAATGATGACTTACAAATCATTACAAGGCTACCAGGATCCATAACTACAAAAGTCAATAGAAAATATATGTTCTATTCTAGTGCGAGTGAAATTCGGGCAGACCTTGTAGATACTTATTCCATGCAACAAAACATCTCTACATGTTATAAGTTCATCTCTACATGTTATGAGTTACAAAGCAAGATCTTTCATGCCAAGTAGGGCCTCTTTCTGTTGCAGAATACTATGAAATGCTAAAGGGTCTATAGATTGAGTTGGACCTTTGGGCCTGTATCAAAATTTGAAGCTTGAAAATAGTGGAGATGTTGTCACTCTTGCTCAATTTGTTGAATAATCTCATATATTTAAGTTCTTATTAGGATTAATTCTTGAATATGATCATATTAGAACACAAATTCTTGGGAATGAACTTTTTTCTCTTTCTAAAGTCGTCTACATTGTCTAAAGTAGGAGATTCGTCAAATGGTCAGAATGAATGAGTCATCCACTAAAGAAGTTGTCATGTTATTTGGAAAGGCTTCTAAATGTGGGACTTAAAATTAAACTCAACCACTTATGCCAAGAACCTCGGTTTGTCCATGGAAAGCTTAATTATACTTGAATTTAGTACCCACCATCTTGAACAATTCTATCCAAAACTGGACAAGGAAAATTGTATCTTTAATAGATGAATATGAAGTAGGAAATCCATGCAATTTTATAATTTCTATAATAATGCTTCAACCATCTCCGTATCAATAAAGGGTTAACACCAATGAATGGGCATATTTAGTGAGTCTATCTACTAACACCATGATTGTACCCTTGTTTTATACCCTAAGTGGCCCACTATTAAAATCCGTAGAAATCTTGCATGAGGCAATGTCTCATATGGGTGGGTATATTTAGTGAGTCTATCTACTAACACCATGATTGTACCCTTGTTTTATACCGTAAGTGGCCCACTATTAAAATTTGTAGAATTCTTGCATGAGGCAGTGTCTCACATTTCTCATTTTTTTTGTAAGCAAGTATCACACTTAACTATAAAGTGATTGATGTCAATGTTCAACCTTCCTAATAAAAAAGAGATGAAATGTGCTTGCGGGTTATAAAAAACTCAAATGACCAACTTAGGTTATGAATGAAATTGATAAAATGGTAGGAAGCTTGGAAAACTACTTTGGCAACATCAATCTATTCTTATGAAATAACCATCCTTTTTAAGGAGAAATTGGGAAAGGGTTATGGCCACAACATGAACATGCCTGGTTGTCTGGAAAAAATAATTGGTCTTCCTCCTTCAAACAACAATTCCCTCACTCCCTTACTTGATACATCACTTTCAAACACATTACTTGGTTTTCTTTTTAGGAAATTCGTGCAAAAGGAAGCAATTCTCTTGAATTTGACCCATTATCTTACAGTATGTGCATTGAAAACATCCTCTACCACCACGTCATCCTCTACCATTTTCTCCTCCTCTTTCACGTGTGGAAACCATGACAGAAGATTTCGTAGGTTCTTGAACATTCCTACTTTGAAGTGTTCGAACTGAAAGAATCGTGTTGTCAAACTTTCCATGGAAGGGACTTCATGTCCTGTTAAGAGTCGAACTCTAACATGTTTAAGTATGGATGTATGGCACATAGGATCATCACCATATAGAATTAGTCCAACCTTTTTTTATCTCGTCAAATCACTTAACCTCCAAGAACATCTTTAACTCTTCAAGAGAAGATTGAACTTCACTCATAAAAGACATCATGTTGTGGTATGTTTATGTAAGAAAGGCAAGCCTATTGGTAGAGTCATAAAAGCACTTAATATCATTTGCAAATATATTTTGAGCTTTTTCCAAAATTAGTTGAACCTTTTAAACAATCTAAGAGTACCCAAAATATCATTTGTTCTCTTCCACTACTCAACTTGATCAGATGGCACATTACTCCTATCTTGTTCAAGGTCATCCTGAAAACCTTGGCTAAGGAACCAAAGTTCAACCGAGGAAGAACAAGAGAGATCATTTTTCTCATTCAACTTTTCGGAGTTAATAGTAGGAGTTTCAAAGAAGTACACAACAAGTCCAAAAGAAGAAAAACCAAACCCTAGGTTTGACCTATAACCATACTGGAAATGAAAAAACAGTAGTTAGAACAAAAAGGTGGTTAAACGAACCCTGTCGAAGAGGCGCAACGACACAACATCACTCTGGTGAGAGAAAGGCGACGTGTGGATGTCACGCTCCTAGCAACTATGAAACATAATTGTTCGCATGGAGCAAATTTTGCTTGTGAGACTGATGGGGCTGGTTGTCGCTTGGAGATACACTCCAGATCCGGTGGTTACCAGGGAGAGAACTACGATGGAGGCGGACAAAGGATATTTTGCCGAAGATTGAGACCAACAGAGCAAGATTAATCCACTCTAATACCAACTTGAGATAAATAACAAAAACTATATTTGAGAGAGCATAACCACACCTCTCCTATGTTGATCCCCAATCTCTCAGGTCTTTAGTCTTCTCGGGTCTTCGGTCTTCTTAGTAGGAGTACCTGGGATTATACTCTGACGCTCTAGTTAGTTTGAGTCTAAGTAAAGGGTGTAACTGTGGGATCAGAGTTCCATTACCTTTGACCTTAGAGTGTTCACCTATTTATAGTGGTTGTGTTGGGCCTTTATAAGAATGACTAAATCGGGTCCAATCAAGCTCAATGTCCCTTAATCATAATTTGAGAATGTTTCCTGTGTGATGCTCGCTAATGATGTTCTTAAGTCTTTCACATTGTTTTGGAGATCATTCAAGTAATGTGCCGAAATAGAATTTGATACTTCTTAATAGAATGCAAAGGCGATGACCTCAAATTTCATTTTTTCCAAAACTGTCACTTCCTTTCACAATTCTTAAGTACATTTTACAGAAGAAAGAAAACTCCATAATAAAACCTTACATAAAGAGGGAATACGCTGTTCCCACAAATCCGCAAGTTTTGCAGGAAAAAATTCAAATAAGTTTTTTGTCAACTAATTTGAAAATATCCAAATGAATATTGTAGAGAAAAATGTCATACCACATTGGAGAATAGGGTGAAGACAAATTAAGGAACGGGTATGGCCACCTGTAGCAATGATAATTATCACTATTGTTAGTAAAGCCACTGGTGTGGAAAGTTTGACATCCAAAGCATTCCGTAGCTTACCAAATCCAGGAAATGGCATGAATTGTCCACTGGAAAATGACATACAAACTTGTCCATAACACGAAGAAAGCCATTCCGAACCAGTGTACTGGCTGAAACGTAGATTAAACTAATTCAAAATGTCTACTGCAGTAACCCCGAATAAGAATCTCAAAATATTATGAAAATATTCACCAGACAATTTAGAGCTGCGTCTCCAAGGAGAAAAACAACATTTAGTGTATGCATGTTCACTGTCATCTACATAAGATGCAGAACTATCAGATTAAATCATTAGGAGGAAGAGAATGAAAAAATAAGTCTTATCATAATCAATGATATAGCGTAGTATTAATTTTGTAAAAATCTACTTCATATGTGGTTATTACTTATTTCTGTAATATAGAATTATGATCTTCAATTGTTTCAAATTATTGACATCCTCAGGGTATTTGGTTTTTAATGGAAAATGTCAATGGTTAGTATATTAGTATTTTTTTTGTTAGGGGGACTCAAATCAGCAACCTATCCCTTCATCCCTTTTAATTTTACCAGCAAGCCAACATTATATTCTCCACCTTCAATTTATTTGTTCTATGACACAAGATTTCAAATTCAACGTGGATCGGATCATATATGACCACACAAAACACAATATAACGAATTAGAATTCAAAAATGTCAAAATGTGCAAAATTACAAGCATATGCATATCACAAACAAGAATGTTTTGATCAAAATATACATAGCACTGTGAGTCGTCATTTTGAAGAGCCAATGAAGGTGAACTCTTTGACTAGAAACCATATGATATTAAAATCTTATTACATTCCCAGAACCCAAAATCTTATAGGAGTACATAATAATTAGATTCAATGTGTATCTGATAGGTGTATCGAGTGTATCGGATACGATGTGTATCCAATTTGCGTATATGTTTATTTTGAAAACAACACAATAAGATACGTGAGAAATATTTGTTTATAGATATACAAAAAATTCTTAAAACATAATAAATATGTAATTGCAATTGTATGAATCCAAATTAAAATCACATTTTTTAGATATTGTCAAAATAAAAATTTTAAATTATTGTCATCATAAAAGTATTAGTATTTCATAGAATTGATACTTCATCTGTAAGTATGGATAAAGTATCCAAAAGTATCACATAGAGATAAATGACACAAATTGATGTATGGATGCATTTGAGTCTCCTATTTCTTGGCCTAATTATGCTTGAAAAAGGATAGACATTCGAAAAAGGAGAGAAAAAGCATACAACTATTGTGCCCCAAGCTCAAAGCTTTATAATAGGTAGATGTCACATCAACTAGGTTAGCAAAAAGTAAAGTTAAGAAGCAATCAATTTAAGCACAAACAAGAAGAAAGAACAGCTAAGAATATCCAGAAGTTTTCTACTCACAAAGGTAAAATCGTAGTCCTTCAGAGTAAGGAATGGAAATATAATGATCCAATAAACACAGTCTGTAAGCATCACCGCCCCTGCACTCATCTATTTAAAGACATTAAATAGGCATATTAAAATCAGGAGGATACTAATGCAACATTGAAGTCAACAAGGATAGCAGTTAAATCCTTGACATTGTGCACGTAAATTGAGTTTGTTTAGATGAACTTCTTCATAACACTTATAGAGAAAGGAAACAGGAAGAAAAAATGACATAATTTTTCCAAAAACTAAATTTGGTTTATAATAAGATAATATGTGATTTTTTCTTTGTTTTATCTTCTTCAAAATCAGATTTTGAACATAAACAAACACATAACGAAAGCAAGAAGTAAAGGTTGAGTTTGATTTTCATTTTGACAACAAACATGCCTATCTGGTCCTCTATAAACCTGTTAATTTCTTGCTCATACCTGGAACAAAATTTGAAAAATATAACTCCAAATGGGTGTAATTTGATTCTTGTGTATTTCAGCATGAGGATCAGCAAGGTGGTCGATTCTAGACGGATTTGTAGTATCCTGGTGCAAGAGAGGCATGTATGGCCCTTGCTCTGCATCTAGTCTAACAATACCTGCATTAAGGGTGGTGCTTGATCTGTTGCGCTGATAACACCCATAAACTGATAGCACAGATCCATACTACAAAATGAAATTTCATCTTGTGAGATACAAATATGCCAAGACTTCAGAGATTACAGTTTCTGGCAAAGCGTATGCCAAAGTACTATATCTTTAGAATATAAAGCATCATAAACTGACATAATACGTATTGAAAAGGAATGATTTTATTAAAGGCCTCTAAGAAAAATTAGAAGCTATACCCCAAAATAAATTGTAACCAAAGTGTAGGTCCACCTGCAAGAAATTCAAAATAACCATCATCAGAAGTGTTTGGAGCTACCGGGAAGGAAATGGAATAAAAGGAAATGAAACTGATTAAACTAAGATAGCCAAAAACCACAAATGGCTTCAAATTCGTTTTGTAGTATAACTTTAAGGCATATCTATACTTGAGCTACAAGACTTACGTAAAGAGAAAGGAATACTTACTGAGTGTAATAATAAAATATGGAGCCACCATTAATACGAAATTTGGCCGCTAGCGATGTCAAAAGAGAAAAGAATGCAATAACACGAAAAGCCATCAAATAAACAGGGCGAATTTCTTTAAGGCATGGTTTCCATGCTTCATCGCCAGGCAAAGTTCCCTCTCGCTGATGTTCTCCTTTGCCAGATGTGAATTTCCTTGAATGTATATCCTTCCATATTACAACAAATGCAAGGACCGTAGACGGCAAAACACAAACTGCAGACAAAAAGAACCTCCAATTTAACCAATAGCTGAGGGTGGTTGTATCAGGGCCATCCTGCTGCAGCATCCTGATAGATAAACAATGACGCTAATAATTAAGTTACACACTTTTGTTTCAAAATATTCCTTTTGCTGCACTTTAATATTAGCTAGTTTCAACGATACTCTCAAACTATTTAAGTGTTTTTACAGCTTAAGAGCAATCTATTCATAAATCACTAACAGTGTCAACCAAAACATAATAAGTTTGTGCAAGTACGTACGGCTAATACTAGCAGGCATATAAAATTGTGCTCCACAACAACTACAGTCACAATATTGTGATTTTTTAGTTCTCTATGGTTGAAAATGCAATCACGTACTAATGTTACAGTTATATGAGACAACTGTCATTTCAATTTAACTAACAAATATTTTTTTTATTCGCTTAACTTCATATATAAAACAATTGTTGGTAACTGTTAGTATATGGATCCCAGATAGATACTGCTACATCAAGAGATTACAGGGATTATCATGCTTCTACGCTTGTAGTGAATGAATATTATAGAACGATTACAATTTACAATCCAATCCCCTGATCAAGAATCACTTCTTGATAAAATCGTCATAAGAGTGCAGGTCAAAATGAAAACTCTCAATTAACTAACTATAATCCAAAATTTGATTTCAATAACTGGGCCAAGATTATGTGACCCCAATACAAACAATAACACATCGTATAGCTAGTTAAATTTGAACCCATCCGTGTCTTTCAATATCTTTAGCCTACTGGTATGTATAAACACAACAATGCTACAATATCGCTTAGCAAATAGCGCAACTATTTCTCCAACTGTGAGGCTAATTTCCCGTAATACAGCAATAACACATATTTCCATAAACAAAGCACTGTAGAAAAAACAAAACAGACAGATTGAAGCATGTAAAAAGGAAAAAGAGTGATAGAAATTTGAATGCATGGACGTTAAAATGTAACAATTTTCCGAAAACAGCTGCGAAAAAGAAAATTGGATATAATAGCTGTGCAAGCAAAATGAAGGGCCAAACGAAGAAGAGAGAAAAAAAGTGAACAGAGGATTATTGAAGTTTAGAAACGTACGAGGAGACAGTAAGGAGAAGAGGAATGTGGACAATGAAGAAATGTGGGAAGCGGTGAGTTGTGGTTTCGGAAAGCCTGAATGATTTTATTGCTGATGGAACGATTCTCTTTAGAGAAATAAATAAATTAACAGGCTTTATTTTATTGTGATTGATCGGTTGATAATTATATTTTGACTTAATTAGTTATAAGCTCAAAATATAAATTATTTTCCAGTTTTAAAAATGTTAAATTGATTTCAACTATTTTTAAAATGACTCTGTTTTTTTATGATTTTTATGATGTTAAGTAAATGATAAATTGATATTATAATAGTATATATGACAATTAATTTGGAACAGAGATGAGATTTGTCTCACAACTAGAATAATAGGTTCATCAAACTTTGAGGACTACAAGAGGAAACAAAATCAACGAGTTCCACAAAGTTTTTTCTCTTCATCTCTTTCTCCACCATATTCTTACCAGGGTCTGTGAAATCGAACGTCATGCAACACATGCTAACGAAAATGTTCATCTTTTACGAGCTCGAAACATCCTTGTAAAGCACTAGAGTTCTGTTACTTCTCTCTAGAAAAATCGCAGATGAGGATATCCATTTTGCAGCATTCAAACCAGCAAAATCTTACCTTCATCATAACGATCCAAAAGGTGAAAACGGTAAATTTCAAAACTTTAAACAAAATTCATTAAGCAATGTAACTCAATGGGTTCTAAGAATGGGGATGGATTTTTTTTACATTATTGCAATATCCAATTATCTATTCTTTCAATTAATGTTTCCATATTTTTATTTTAAATAAAGTATAATATATATTGTTTTTATTCATATTTAATAAAAGTCATTAATTTTACTAGATAAAATATGTTAGTGTAATGGAAAATATATTATTAATATTGTTATATATATATATATATATATATATTTTTTTTTTTGGTAGATCCAATAATCACATATTGCTAAGGAGTCAAGTTCAAGAATAACGTAAATACATTTTCTTCTTTTGATTCTTCAAGACATCTTTTAAGGACAAAACTTAATGAAACTCCAAATTTCAAAGTGGACAATATCTTGAATAAAGTGATTAGTCTTAATGATGTTATCTCAACAAACTTAAGACTAAAAATTGGTATCGTCTATAGGAATGAAAAAGTGGTTCTAGAGACTAATTTGTGTTCCCATTAGCCTTTGACTAGGGAATTGTTCTTATATGTCCAACAATCTCACATTGCTTAGTGTGAAGTCAAGGATAATTTAAATACACATTTTTTCCCTTAACCCTCTGAGGAGCCTTGTAAGGACAAATCCATGATTAAACTCGATGCTCTAAATCGGACAATACTTCTGATGCGGTGATTGACCCTAACAATCTTATCTCAACGAACTTGAGGTCAACACATTGACATCGTTTGTGGGAATGGAAAAATGGTTCCAAAGATGAACTTGTGTTCCCATAGCCCTCAGTTGAGGGTTTGTTCCGGTATGTCCAATAGTCTCACATCGCTTAGGAGTCGAGACCATGGGCAATTTAAATACATTTTCCTCCTTTAGCCCTCCAAAGTGCCTTCTAGGTACAAAAATGTGATGGAGCTCTAAATTCCAAAGCAGACTATCCATCAGATGCGGTGATTGACCCTAACAATGTTACTTCAACAGATTTGAGGTCCAAACATTAGTGTTCATTTGAGATCAAAGATCATCAAAACAATTGTTATTAAAGGCCAAATAGTCTTAGAAAAACATTCATCGAGATCAAACAATATCGGATTAATTGCAATCAAAGACCAAACGGTCTTAGAAAAAACACTCGTCTAGGTGAAACATCTATTAGAACAATAGTGTCTATCTGAGATCAAATGATCATTAGAATAATTGCTATCTAAAGCCAAAAGGTCATAGAGAAAACACTCACCAAGATCAAAAGATCATTGGAATAACATTGTATATCCGAAATCAAACTCATTAGAAAAATGTTATACATAATCACTATTTGAAACAATCTTCAGATTAAAGCTATGCATAATTGTTATCCTAGAACAAATGATAATCGAATCCAAGTTATACACAATCATTGTTTGGGATCAAATGATCATCGAATCAAAGTTATACATAATTATTATCCGAGAGTAAAGGATCATCAGAAGAAAAAGTTATACATAATCTCTTGAACATAAGCTACCATCATAATTCGACAAGTCATTTGAAAATAAACGACCATATCAGAGTAATCCAATTCATAACAAAAAAAATATCATCAAATCACAATAATCCGATGAACATTCATAAAACACTAAAACCAGTTCATCCATAAAATCGATCCACATGCACCTCATTTATAAATTTTGAGATTGGAGGCCTTATATACCTATCCATATCCAAGATATACATATATACACATGATGGTATAAAATCCAATCAAATCGGGTGCAATCCAATCAAAATGGATACAATCTAATCAAATCAGATACAACTATATAACTTAGTAATAATTAATTGAATGAAAATATTCAATTATCAATCATATCTCTTATTTATTTTAAATATCTTTTGAATACCTTAACCTAAATCCAAATAAGTCTATAAATATTAATCAATCTCACCATGGGTATTTATTCAATTCTTATACTCATTTATATACTTATAATTTTTTATATTCTTACTAAATTGAGTCTCAAAAAAATATTTTACAAATGGATTCCCTTATTGTCTTCAACAACTTTCAACAATCTTCACGATCATGTCTCAAAATCATAAGCTGGTTTACAAAACAAATCACTTCTTTACACCTTAGAATAAAAACACTCTTTACGGAAGAGTGTATTACTTTTAGATTTCATAAAATGTTTATTTTATGCTTTTAAATACTTGATTATTCAAACCAAATTATTTTTATATTTACAGAATATTGTTTTTAATTATCACAGAGAATAAAAATGAGTTGGTAAGTAGTTATTTTATCCTAAAACAATTATATATAAAATAAATTCATTTTAAAATGGTTTTATACCCTTAAAAATAAATTGAATAAAAAAGAAAAATGGCAAGAGTGACTTTTCCAATAAGCTCGTGATTGATTTTCTGATAAAATTGCTTCGTATGATAAAACGAACCAAATTACTATTCTATTTGTATTTAACTTGTAAATAATTACCATTTATGGACAATTTTATTAGATGAAATGGAATAAACTTTAACTTGCTAGATTTGTCCGCGTCATGGTTGGGGTTGGCATGCTGTGGCACGTGGAATATGAAAACACTATGCACCATGAAAGATCGCAACTGAGTTACGGATACGACGAAAGTATATTCTTGCGAGGTGGCTACCCAATATGACGCGGTGCTTTTCAATTTTCATGACTTGCTAACCTGTTTACAACTAGTGACAGGGATACTATTTTTATTGTACCGACTAGTCCACGGGCGTCGTTGACCATCTGGTACTATTGGTGTCACGTAAGCAGGGTTCCACGAGCGGTGTGGGTCAGTATCTCGCGAAGCACGTGCGCCAAGAAATCAAAGAGTGGTCAGACATCGGTCACTAGGATGTATCGACGTGCCACTAGACAGTGTGGAGAGGTCGGACATCGGACCCGAACAGTAGAGCTGGGCCACGAGAGGAGGATCCCAAACCACACACCAGTTATCAGTAAGGGAGAAGCCTAAGTCACGAGGGTCCATGTGTGTAGAGTGGATGACGAGTTTTAGGCGTAACATAAGTACAGAGCCACTGGAAAGATATGACCTGTGAAGGTCGTGTTCCAGGGACAAGCTGCATGCATGGCACGTGAACAACTAGGACACTCCCAGAGGCGGGTGACCCCAGAGATCAGGTGCACGAGGAAGTACCCAGGTCCAGAGGCGGGTGACCCCAGAGACCAGGTGCACGAGGAAGTACCCAGGTGGTCACCCCGCTAGAGGTCGCACTCTAGTGAGGGAACCCACGCGCTAGATTGTCCTGAAAGTAGGATAACAACAGTGTTGAGCCCGCCCCATCAGAAAATCCCATTTCGAGTAAAGAGGAAACCCTAGTTTTAGTCTATAAAAAGGAAGGTAACAAACTTAGCAAGGTACGCTATTCCCTTGCGCCGCTTAACACCCACAATGACAGTTATACAGTTTGGTGTTTCCTAGCCCTAGTACTGACTTGAGCGTCGGAGTGCAAACGGACTCTAGGGCGCCCTTTGTCTTTGTGTTTTCAGGCATTCATCACAGGAAAGGCGCGTGCAAACACAAGGATTCTGGACGTAAGACTGACGTAGGCGCACGAAGGCGTTTCGGGTCAATCGACAGGAACATTTGGCGCCCACCGTGGGGCCCGATACAAAACATTGTCCCACCAGCAAGAACTAGAGAGATCCAGGAGATGAGAAGTACGAGACAGGGACCTCTTGCACCAAACGGGGGTGAGGGCCTTACCCTACAATAGGTTATGGAGATGATGTGAGCCCTTCAAAAAGAGATGGCCGCGTTGAGAGCAAACCAAGAATGCATCCAAGCTGACTTGGTGGCGTCGCAAGCAACGAGCGAAGAACTGCGTCGTTCGAATGAGGAACTGCGCAGGGATCTGAAAACCCGCGCAGGCGAGCGTGAGGGTGTAGATCAAGAGCCTGTGACACTGCCCAAGGAGTTCTCGACGCCGTTCTCGCAAGAAATCGTGGATACCGCAATAGGAGACCCGGAGGCTCATCTTACGACTTTCCACATGCAGATGATGCTGGTGGGGGGCTCTGATGCGGTGAGATGCAAGCTGTTCATGAGCACCCTGACGGGAACAGCGATGGACTGGTTCATCAACCTCCCTGATGGCCATGTAACATCGTTTCCGCAACTCACAAAGCTGTTCAGAGCACAATACATCGCGAATCGGGCTCCCCCGTCCATCTCTTATGACCTCTTTGACGTAAGACAATATCAAGGAGAGTCATTGAAGGAATTCCTCCACCACTTTGGAGCACAGGTAGTAAGGTTGAACTTCAAGGACGAAAGGATGATGGTGCACGCGTTCAGGAAGGGCATCGTACCCGGCCCCTTCAGCGAGGCACTCATCCGAAACCACCCTAAGACCTTCGCCAAGAAAAGGCGCCGCGCGGTGGCTCATATTGCGGCGGAGGAAGAAGTTAACGAGAAACGCACGTAAGTGGTTCCCACGCGACCACGTGCGACAGGTCGCCCTCAAACCCTAAGGGTACACGAGGCAACGGCAGAAATGAAGACCCCTGTGAAGCAACAACCCTATCAACCAAGGAAGCCTCATGCCAGGGGACGCGAGAGGGAGAATGTGCCACCAAGGCACGACTTCGTGGTAGAATTAAAGGACCTCATCGCTATCCCAAATGTAGCGGAAAGGCTGAAGGTACCTCCCAAGACCGACAAGAGGCTCGAGCCCAACAAGAATGCCTGGTGTGAGTTCCACCAAGCATTCAGCCATCCCATACGCAATTGCTTAGCATTGGACACCAGCTAGATGAGTTGGTGAAGAACGGTCTCCTGAAGGATTACTTGCGAGAAAAACAGGTGATCGAGGACGTGGCGGCGACAGGGGGAAGCTTGGGGCACGAAGTCCCTGTGCATGGCGAAGTTCACACCATCGTAGGAGGGTTCTCGGGAGGAGGTTGTACTGCTTCTCAACAGAGGAGATATGCACAAACGGTGATGGCGGTAAGCACAAAGGACCGACGACGCTTTCGACGTTGGCCTGGTCTTTACCAAGGCCAACCTGGACGACGTTGTCCCCCATGACAACGATCCGATAGTGATCTCAGCGATGACTGCGGGAAGGAAAGTGCACCGAGTGCTAGTAGATCATGAAAGCTCGGCAGACGTGATGTTTTGGACGACTTTCTAATGGAGGAAGAGGTCATTCACCCAAACATTTGAAGTTCTTCCTTCTAGTCTTCTAAAAAGTTAAAGAAGAATTAAAATAATGAGAGGACCAAGCCTAAAGCCAAAATAAGACTACAAGCTTTCAAGAATGGACTTCAATTAATATCTCTCTTTACAGCTTCTTTTGTACAAATTTGTAAATAATATAGAATAGTGTTTAGGTAGGTACTAAGAGGGAAACCTAAAGATACCTCTTGTGTAAAGCATTTTTAGATATTAGCTTTAGAAAAATCTAGAAGGTATCCCTTCTATTCTCCATTTTAGGCGCTAGAAGTGGAAGAGTTGCAAGGTAACTGATCCTGCCTGTTGACCGGCGATCAGCGCCTCATACTCTGCTTGATTGTTGCTGGCTTTGAAGGCGAATCTCAACGATTGTTCGATCAGCACGCCGTTGGGTCCTTCCAATATGACTCCAGCACCGCTACCCTGCTGG
>Ga0123341_1002723_pt1 | contig 14734 bp, 13 predicted proteins | sample Turbeapinknodule_FD_89959 | JGI IMG/M metagenome (GOLD analysis project Ga0123341, IMG submission 89959) | Root nodule microbial communities of legume samples collected from Mexico - Turtle bean Mexico pink nodule | ecosystem: Host-associated > Plants > Roots > Nodule | place: Mexico: Nepantla... | reverse complement strand
GTTGTAGACGTAGTTTATTTAGATCCTAAAAATGAAGCCCTAAACATGATTTGAATGACCAATAGAATAAATTACTTTCACATATCACTATTTTAAATTAAAAAAGGTATGCAATACAAAGAATTTTACAAAAACTTAATTTTGAGAAGATTCAGTTTGATTGGATAAAAAAAATTGTTGTTAATGATTTGTATGTGTGATTGATATATAGATTTGGCAATTATAATAAGCCGTTGTTATCCTGAACTTGTGAAAGTACGAAACAAAGATGGAGACGCACCTCTCAAAGTTCTTGCTTGCAAACCTTCAGCATTCAAGAGTGGAAGCAATCTCCCATGGTGGAAGCAAATTCTATATTATGGTAAGTGTTGTGATCATTAATCTCATATATAATTAAGCTTTTTAATTAATAGTTATATTTTTATCTTGTATACGTTCTAGTTAAAATACATCCTTTCAATATATAGTGGAATTCTTAATTAATGGCTAGCCTAATAGGGATTTTAATTCCCCAACAACAAAATATAGCATCTTTTATTTCAAACTATTAATTAATCTTGTCTATTTTTAAAAATTTAGCAACTCCCTCGATCTACTTTTGATTTTATTTTACATAGAATCCTCAAACTTTTTTTTTATTTTCACTGAACTGGTTTTACAAATTTAATCAACAAATTATATTTTTCTTAATGTTCACCAATAAAAACATTTATTCTATCTAATTTTTTAAAAAATAATCTTAGAAAGTTCTCTTTTCTAATCTTCATCTTATAATCCTTAAATGTTTATTTATTTTATTGAATTTCATATTTATAAACTTATAAAATTTTATCATTAATTAACTTTTTTTGACAAAGAATAAAATGAATTAATTAGAATATTTAAGAAATGTTCTAACCCATTTACGAACAAATCAAAAATCAATTGCAAGTCAATTATAGCAAAGAATATACATCCTACACCAAAAAATCTATATTTGACTACCATACTTGCAATCTTATCATAGACTATCTTATTTAAAATATATGATTGTTTAGACAACAAAGGTTGTACCATATATGTACCTAGTTGCATACTAGATGACTCACTTTAGTTCTTTTACCACAAAATAATGGCAACAACCAAAACAAAAGAAGGGTTTCCTGGAATTATGAACTCAATCGCAAAAACAACGTCAAAGGTTTAGAGTGTTTCCGCTATGAAAAATAATGATTGATCTGTCACTAGTACAATGAGAATTCAACAAGATGTGAGGATAGTCACAAAAATAATTGAGCATAACCATCCACTTTAATGCATATTGCTTCTTTATAGATTTCAGGCATGTTATAAGGATAATACACCAATAATAATAAGCAAAAGTTGTACTCTCTTTACCTGTGATCCATGATCAAGTTTTTACTTGGGATAACACAAAATTTTTCAAAGGATCAACTGTTGCATTCCTTAACAATATGTTATTCCTTTTTTTCCAAATCTCCCCTATTATGACGATCCACATACATCCTCAAACTCTATTTGTAACCTTATTTAATCTTAAAATATTAAATTGTCTTAAATATTGTTTTGGATCAAAGTGTAGCACGTTACCTCGTCAATCCAGATATAACACACATTCCAAACTGTTTTGGTAATGTTGTAGTGTAGGAACAAATGAGTAACAATCTCCTCTTTCTCACCACACATGACACACAAAACAGTGTCAAACACTACCCCTTTTCTATTCCAATTATTTTTTGTTGGCACTTTATTTTTTATCACACTCCATGCTAGAAATTGTGCTAAGGGAAGAGCTTTTATCATCCAGAAGTTCTCATAGAGTTCCCTTTCAATCTCAAAGACATCATTAAATAGAGCATTGTAAGAAGATTTAACTATAAAGACATGTGCCACGTCTTTTTTCCACAACCATTTATCTTCCCCTTCCTTGTTCAAGGTTACGTTATCTAACTCTTGCATCAAAAGATATATTTGTTATATTTCCCATTCAAACCTCCTCATTCTCCATTCAAATACCACTTCCACGTATTATTTTTCCAACTCCCTACATCAAATAATGTTGCCTCCTTACAACAAGAGATGACGTAAAGTCTTGAGCATTTCTCTTTAAGAGAGGTGTTTCCTACCCACGTATCCTCCCAAATTCTTATAAAATTTCCGTCCTTTATTCTCCAAACAACATTGTCTCCAAAAATGCTATTTTCCTAATGTCTCTTCATCATAATGAATTTGATTTAAGATGTCATGTGTTTCTCAATTCCCTCCAACCCTCATATTTTGAGTGTAATAATTCTTTCCAGAGTCCCCCCTTTTTAGTTACTAACCTCCAAATCCACTTTCCTAATAATGCTAAATTAAATGCTCTTAAATCCCTAACTCCTAGACCCCTATCTTCCTTTAATTTGCACACCTTCAGCCATGATACCCACACTATTTTCTTGTCCTCCCTCCCTCATTTCCATAAGATTTGCCTCTGAATTTTGTTCATAGTAGATATTACCCCTGCAAACATTTTAAAGAGAAACACATAGAAAAGAGGAAGAGATGTAATAACAAATTTCAGCAAACAAATTCTTCTTGCAAAAGATAGGAATTTTCATTTCCATCTTGCCAACTTATTCTTTATCTTAGCCACTACCCCATCCCAAAATGAACTTTTATTATGATTCCCTCCCATCATCAGGCACATATATGAAAAAATGATACTCATAATATCACAACTAAGAATTTCAGCATAATTGTAAATCAAGCTAGTTTTTATGTGTACCTCCTATTTGTCTTTTTAAATAATTCACTTTTAACACGAAAACTAACTCAAAACATCTGAAAATAGATTTTAAAACAAGCATATCCTTCTTTAATTTTTTAATTTTTCTTTTAGAACAAACAACCCACAACCCTTGACCTCATAGTTTTTCCACCATTGTTCCAAACATCTAAGTTCCTAATAGGTTTCGGTCCCGGTCCCCGGTATTTGGTTATACTTTTCAACACTAAAGCGCAAAGATGTGATACAGTTCCCCCAACACATTGTTCTCACTTTCTTGTCATGACACCATCTTCTTTTAATTCCTCACCACTTGCATGTTTGAAAATTTTTCATCTTTTCTCCTCCCCACTTTTCGGCTTGACCTTTTCTCATGATTCCTTCACACTTTTCAGCCCATTAACATGTAACTTGGTATTGGCAATCCAAATTGCATCTAGTTTTTTCTCAAGTTATTGTGGATTTGACACACCTTAGAATCTAATGAAGGCAAATCTCTGATTTGTATTATTAAGCCCCCTTGAAATAAAGACATCTATGGACCATCTCTGAAAAACCTTTCACATATTATATTCCTTGTGTGCAAAGAAGAAATATGAAAAAAAGAACTTTATACCATATTTAAGCATCTTAAAACAATAACCCAACGATCTATATAATTGCTCTCATGATTAGAGGAACTAAATGCATCCAACCCAAGGTTACAATTATCTTCCACTATAAAATCCAACCTAAAAAGGATCTCTTAGGTGCATCAATCTCTTTCAATCTCTTATGATTTTCAAAAGCTTGATTTCTCTAACTAGATAATGTGAAACCATAACATATCATTAATTAATTAACTTAAATAGCAATTTTGAAAATATTTTTTTAAAATTATTTTATATATAAAAGCTTACATGAAAAGTAAATTTCAAATTTTTAAAAGTAAACATATACTTAATTAAATAAATAGAAACTTAGATAATAAAAAACATATGCATATTAATGTAAACTAGAAAATAAAACATTTAACTAAGCGAGAGAAAAATAGAACCCTATAAAACTTATATTTTGGAAGACCAAAATGACATTTAATTGATCTATGTTATTTATGTCATACCCACTAAAACACACTTCTAATGCTATTTTTACTATTTTTCATGTCAAAGTTATTCCTGTAAAACCTCTAGATGTTGAGAAAGATATAAAATCGTACATGGAGGAAGTTAAAAAAGAAGAACCTCTAGATGTTGAGAAAGCTAAAAAATTGTACTTGGGGAAAGTTGAAAAAGAAGACGACCATGAACACAAAGGTAAACTTCCGATTAATATTTAAAATGTTATAATACTTGTTAATTAACTTCATTAATTAACGCATGCAAGACAAATTTACCGTTGCTTTCAATTTTTCCCAATTTTATGATCTTACGACTATTAATTACCTATTTATTTCAAACTAAATAATTGGTTCTTTAATTTTCCAACACCTTTCATCGGTATTTAATTTGCTATGTTATTATAATTTTAAATTTTTATGTATTTGGTTAACTATATTATTTTCTTCTCTGTGAACCACGTGTTCTGAAAATTAATTAAATTACCATTTTTAAATAATTGTAATATCATTGTAGATTATATTTAATGGAGGGACAAACTTCAAAATTGTGTACAATTTTTTTAAAAATAAATCTCAATATAAAATATGGAATCACCAAGATAATTCTTTGAGAACTTCCACTAAGTTCATATGAGCTGTAAGCAAAACTTGGTGTTTGGTGTGGAAAGATATATGGGTGACAATAGTAAGGGTATATGGAAACAAAGGAATGAGGTTATATTTAAGTAAGGGGTAGCTGATGCAGAAGAAGTATTCCATATGGTTCAACTCAGATCGTGGTTATGGATGAAACACAGGGTTTGGCACTTGAACCCAGTCCTTTGCATTAAAAGCTACAGGTAAGTGAATCGGGTAACCTCTAATTGAGCATGGTTGTGGGGTGGAAAGGTAGTGTTGCAGACCTCTATAATTGGGGGTGGTGCAGAACTCGGGTGGAGTTCTTTGCAAATTTGAGTACCAGAATTATGAGGAAGTCTCCTGAATGCATATATTGGCTTATGAGGAAGCCACTATAGATGTAGAATGAGGCGGTGGTGAGATATTGTTATTGGCTTAACATCAATTTAGTGGAGCAGAGGTTTTATGGGTTTTTGAAGGCTGTAGAACTTTTTTTTTTTGGCTAAGGAATTTAGGACCGTGTTGTTGGAGTATGGGTGGAGACGCAGAACTTGGGTGGAGTCCTATGCATAATTGAGTAGTAGAACTGTGAGATGGGTCTTTGGCTACACTTCTTGGATAATGAGGACACCACTATGGAAGTTGGATGTGGCAGTGGTGAGAATTGAAGTTGTTATACCTGCAACTTAGTGGAGCTGAATTCTCAGAGGTAGGGTCTGAAGCAGAAAAGGGCTGGTGCAGAGTTGGACTGGTGCATAATTGGTTTTGGCCAAGGCATAAAATGGTATAAAAAGGTTCATTTTTATGGAGTAAATTGATAAGGAGTTTTGTAGAGGAAGTAGTACAGGGGAGGAGATCACATATTCTAAAAGTTTTGGAGGTAGAGGAGTTAGTGTGTAGATTAAACCAGTTTAAGGCAGTGTTGGAGGCTCTTGAAATTGAAATGGAATGAGGTTCTATGCAAGTTGGAGGCCAGTAGACTTATTAGTGTGAAAGGGGCTGGTGGGTGAGTCAATACCATCATTCTATTTGGGGAAGTGATGGGTCTTTTACGCCTATTGTGCTGAATGCAATCATACAAGTTCCATAAGCTTTAGTATAAATTAAATGCTTGAAGTTTGCAGTCATGTGCCAAGTGATGTCAACAGTTTTCTGATGCATAGTTATGCAGAAATTTAGCAACCTAAACTCTTATGAATTTGCTTATATTAGTTGGTTTGGTTTTCTATGTATGTTTAAGGGTTGGGACACACCTTAAGTGTCCTTTCTTAATTTAATTTTATTCATTGTCGACAAAAAAAACTAAGATAATTCTTTTAAAGTGATATTACAATAGATTGACGATCAGAAGATAACTCCCAAATGTTGCCCAATCAAGAAAAAAAAAACCAGAGAGCGCGATATGTAAAGAACAATTGAAATCCTAATCGCGATGAAAGAGAATAGATAAAATAGTGAGTGAGAAGAAAGAGAGAAGTAGAGAAAAGAAAATCTCAGTAAGCATAAAATTCTATTATGTATTTGAAAGTAAAAACAGGAGTGTACTTATAAGAAAAGCAATGCCTAAACATATGGCAAAAACAGAAAAAAGAGATGGGCCCAATAAAAGCCTAGAAGCAAATAAAATTATCTTTAACATCACCTGAAGCTGGGGAGTAGATGTTGCGCATGCCCAACTTGGATTTACGAATGCTGAATTGTGGAGGAGCAAACGAATTTGTGAGAATGTCTGCAATTTTTCATGGCATAAGTGATGGGCAGTTATTTGAGCAAGCCAACATTGAGTTTTTCATGAACTAAGTGGCAATCTATTTCGATATGCTTGGTGCGTTCGTGGAAAAACTGGTTTGAAGGTTGGTTGAAGGGGTTGTCACAATATAGAGTTGCAGGTTGGTTGAAGGGGAAATGAAGTTCGTTGAGAAGATATTATAACCATTGCAGTTCACAAGTTATGGTGGCCAATGCTCTATATTCCGTTTCAGAGGAGCTTCGAGAGATAGTTTTTTGCTTCTTTGACTTCCAAGAGGTAAGGGAGTCCACGAGAAAGATGGAGTATCCAGTGGTTGACTTTCGGGTTTCAGGACATGTAGCCCAATCTGAATCACTAAAACCCCGTAGTTGAAGGGTATTGGTTCGAGAGAAGTAGATGCTATCACCAGGGTTTCCTTTTAGGTAGCGAAGAAGGCGAGAGACAGTTTACTGGTGAAGAGTGGTAAAAGAAGATATAAATTGACTAAGGTTGTTGATAGTGAAAGCAATGTCTGGTCGAGTATTGGTTAGGTAAATGAGGCGCCCAATTAGTCTTTTATATTAAGAAGTGGCTTTGGCGTTAAGTTTGGTGCCTTGTTCAGAGGAGAAACGTGAGGAATGTGTCATTAGAGTGGGCATGGGTGTTGAATCTAGCATGTTAGTTTCATGTAGTAGGTCAAGAGTGTATTTGCGGTGATTGAGATGTAGTCCAGTATTATTACAGGCCACTTCAAGCCCCAAAAAATAAGTGAAGTTGCCTAGGTTTTTTATTTTGAAGTGAAGATTAAGTGTGGTAGTGATGTCTGTGATTTCTTCACTGTCGGTACTCGTGATGAGAACCAAATCTTCAACATAAATAGAGATGACAGTTATTGTATTTAAGAAATAGAGAGTGATTAGTTGCAGACATGGTATATTTGCGAGACAAAAGAAAATGAGAGAGCTTGGCATACCATTCACGACCAACTTGGCGAAGGTCATATAAGGAGCCTTGAAGCTTACAAACATGTTGTGGAGAAGGTAGAGGTAGACCAGTAGGAGGAGTCACATAAACTTTTTCAAGAAGATCACCGTGAAGAAAGGCGTTGTTTACATCAAGTTGTTTCAAAATCCAGTTTTGTGATGTGGCAATAGCAAGTAACAACTGTAAGGTGGTGAGTTTTGCTATTGGAGCAAAGGTATCTAGAAAGTCAAGGCCTTCTAGTTGAGTTAAACCCTTGGTAACTAATTGTGCTTTATAACGATCAATGGTGCCATCAAAGTTATGTTTGATTTTTTATACCCATTTGCAACCTATGGTCTTCTTCCCTAGGGGAAGAGGAGTGAGTTGCCAAGTGTTGTTAGTGGCAAGAGCAGTAAGCTCATCTTGCATGGCTATTTGCCAGCAAGCATATTTTGAAGCCTTAGTGGTAAGAACGAGGTTCATTGTTAGAATAAATAGAAGAGACAAGATGTTTAAAAGATGAACATAAAACATTGTAAGATAATGGGTACCTTGTATTTACAGTTGTTGGCGATGTGAAAATCAGCAAGATATGATGGTGTTTTGCGAGGCCGAGTGGAGTGCCTAGGAATATCAGGTGAAGTGGTATTGGTGGTGACAAATTCTATTTGCTCAGTGGGAGGTGCAGGTGCAAAAGAAATGTCACAGGCATAATTATATTCATGGGGAATAGGGAGAGATAAAGTGTTGGGGGATCCTATTTAAACCATGATCCAATTTATATGGAAAATGATTAGTTTCAGACTCAAGAAAATATAACCCTTAGTATTATGTGGAAAACCAAGAAAATGCCTTTAACAAATCTATCATCCAGTTTCTTTCTATGTGCAGTATTAGTGCTTGAATTCAACGCCATTGTCAGTGCGGATGATTTTTACTTTAGAATTAAATTGGGTTTCAACAAAAGCTAGAAAATTAATAATGTAATTATGTATCTCAGATTTATTATTCAACATAATAGTCCATGTATATCGAGAGTAGTCATCCACAATAGTAAAACAACTTTGAAAACCTTGCATAAAATTAATGAAACATGGTCCCCAAATATCTAAATGTGAAATATCAAAGATAGTAGAAGTAGCATAAGTACTTAAAGAAAAAGGTATATTTTTTTGTTTGACACGATTTTAAGTATCACATATGTGTAGTTTGTCAACAGTAATGAAGGGACATTATTTGCTCAAGACATGTAATCTTTCATGGGTGGGATACCCCAGTCTATAATGCCACAAGTTATTATCCTTAATATTGCAGTTAATAAAAGAATCAAAAGTTTGTGGTATAAAATGTGAAGAAACAGATAAGGAGTTAAAGATACAAGCCAACATTGACTTTAACTATACCAATCTTCTCTCGGGATAGATTGTCCTGTATGATACCGTGAGTAGAGGTGAAAGTTACATTCCATCTAAGTTTCAAGGATAATTTTGAAGCATATATTAAATTTAACTAAAACTGAGGCACGTATAACACATTAGAAAGATAAAATTTGGCAAAAAATTTAACTGAACCAGAATAAGTCACAAAAGAAAGATTGACCATCGGTGTAAGTTGTGAAAGTAGAAAGATCAGTTCATACATGATCAATGGCACCAGAATCAATTATCCAAGAATTTTTAATATTGGGTAGAGAAGAAAAAAACATACCCATTGAAGACTGTTCAGTTGTGTTGATCACCATTTGTATAGAAGGTGCCAACTTGATTAATTTGAGCTTGAGAAGACGGAGCACCAAGATTATTTTGACGCAATATATCAGTTAGAAACTAACATTGTTGAGAGGTCAGATGAATATCTTTGATGTCCTGTTCTTTGGAAAATTGCTCAGGAGAAACATCATCAGTAGTAACTAAATTACGAACCTGAGTAGTTCTGTTAGTGGTGTTGAACTTGTAGCCAGGTGGGAATTCATATTTCTTATAGCAAGTGTCAACTGTGACCAATTTTATTATAATAAGTGCAAAGTTTTCTAGTGGAATTAAACATAGAAGTTTTAGCATCAACAATGGGAAACCTAACCTTTCAAAAGCATATATTCTTAGTGTGACCATATTTTCCGCAAAATGTACTATTAGGGGCAGTAGTACGACTAGCATTGAGGCTATGAATATTAGTAATGGGCACAACAATAGACAATTGTTTTTCTTGTTGCACAAAAAGGATTTTTTTTTTGGTATTGGTGGAATAGGCTTCATTAGTAAGACATGAGAATGAATCTTACTATACTGATCATTTAGTCCCCTAAGAAACTAGATAACACGATCTTCACATTTTCGTTGATTTATAACAATTCCAATAGAACAAGAACATTTCACAGAACATTTCACAGAACATGTACAGATAGGGTTACATATGAAAATCTCCAATTCATCCCAGATTATATGTAATTTTGTAAAATAGTCAGTAACTGACAAATCACCCTAGTTTAAAGAAGCACCCTCAAGTTGTAAATTAGAAATACGAGATAAATCTCCTTCAGAATATTTAATTTTCAAATTGTTCCAAATATCAAGAGCCACATCCATTCCGATAACACTTTGCCTAATAGGGACAAAGACAAAATGGACTAACCAGGAGACAACCATGTTGTTACAATGGGACCAAGTCGAAAAAGTACGGTTATCCTTTGGTGGACAAGGATGAGTGCTAAGAATGAATTCAACTTTTTTCTTGGCACTAAGCAAATGAGATATCGATATTCTCACTACGATGTAAGAACAAGTAGCTACTAAAAAAAACAACACCAAGAAAAGGAAAACTCAATAGGCGCAACAGAGAGCTTCATATTAAGAAGTGAATTTTAATCCTAACTCAACCTCATAAAATCGGCTTATAAGGTTAGATTTGCACCTACTTATATATTATGAAATGTCTTTATCTCTAGTCAATGTGGAATCTCCAACACCCCCTTACAGCGCGAGCCTATGAACTCGTGTGTGACACTATATATTATTGGTGATCCAATAACAATCTGATAGCGGGTGGCTTGATAAGCCCAACAAACTCTCGCTAGGATAAGTTCTAAATGACTCTGATACCATATTACAATCGATTGAAGATCAAAAGACAAGTCCCAAACACTGTACAATCAAGAAACATAAACCAATCAGAGAACACGATATGCAAAGGGCAAATGAAACCCAATCGCGAAGAAAGAGAACAAAGAAAATAACGAGTGTGAAGAAAAATAGACATAGAGAAAAGAAACTCTCAATAAGCATACAATTCATTTGTGTGTTGGAAAGTAAAAAGCAGGAGTGTACTTATAAGCAAAGCAATGACTAAAGATGTGGCAAAAACAGAAAAAAGAGATGGGCCCAATAAAATCCCAAAAGCAAATAAAATTATCTTTAACAAGTGATTTTGTTTTTCAAGTAATGTGAAATTATATCGTTTCATAATTCTTTTATTACTAAATATGAAAATAAGTATATAAGGCTTAAATTATATGTGTATTATTAGTTAAATTATAGATGCTGAACCCCTTTTCTAATCTACCTTCATTTCCTTAAATCCAAATTTTAAATAAACTTTATGAACCAAATTTCTCCAGGCTTTCATCAAGTTAATATTCTGAGACTTCTCCATTTTTTTTAACTATATAAATGTTTCTTTTAAGCCCTCTGCTTTAACACTGTACATTTTCTGGCTAGGCTCTTTAGTCATAGGTTCAAAATTCGTATTGTCTACTGCTTATGCACTTAATCATGTGTTAATTAGAGAAATCTATTGCATAGATACTTTAATGTTTTCATCAATTTTTCCTACATAACTCATCAAACTCACCTTACCTTCTAACACTGTACTTTCAAAAAAATATAAGTTTGAGAGAAAAGAAATAAAATGAGTATCAAAATTTTACTCTTTTAATTTGAAATGATCTAATTTTAACTAATCAATTTATTCTTATAAAATTCTAAAAATTTCAATTTCTTAGAAAATTTTCTTTCTAGAAGGTATACTTTATGATTTACAATTACAAAGTTTTTTTATCAGCCAATTACAAAGTTAATGAATTGAAATCCTTTTGACTCTATTCTTTACAATATCTTTCTTAAGACTATAAAGAGAGGAGTCAACTCTTTAACTTAGGTGTTTTAATTTTTTATATACCACATTCAGTCATTGATTGAGTTGTATTGTTATTATTTCAGTGAATATAGAAAATGAAGGCAACAAAGCACAAATATTAGTGGAACAAAAGTATGTCACTTTTTTTCGGTATGTAAAGACTAATGTTCTATTTGCATTAAAATGCCTTAGGCCTTCAGGATGGGGTGTCACTACACTAGGTATGTTGATGAATTTTTATATAAAATTCACAAATGATTGGCCTAGTTGGATTATTTATCATAAATGATTGGCCTTCTCAATGCAGATGTACTTAACTTGGAAGACTTGAAAGAATTAAAGAAGATAAAGAAAAAACACAAATGCAGTGGTCAGCTTTTGAATATTTTGATGAAAGCACCTTATTTGGATATGGAAATGGCTGGAGGAATGCCTTCCATGAAATCTGCCAGAGAAGACAACAAATTGGACTCACTCTTTCTTGCCAAAGAACAGTTGGACAGTAAGCCATAATCACCTCACTTTATTACCAAACATTATAATTTTACAAATCCATTTTTGTTATTTGTATTACTATATAAATATTTGGTCCCATCTTCCTCCTTTCTGTACATATCTGCAGTGCCTTATGGAACTAGCTCAGAGCAGAGTGAACAAGAGAATACTAGAAAAAAAGTTGCAGCAAAAAGTGAAGAGAATGAAACAACATTTGTGTCGGTAGCAAAAGCTGGCTTAGTCGACCTTGTGAATGAGCTTCAAAACAAAGTACCAACTGCCCTTAATGACAGTACCAACCTTAAGAAGGAAAACTTGCTAGTTGTGGCAATGAAGAACATCAAATACAAACTTGGAGAACACCATGTTGACAAGAAGGAGACTGCATTTTTGACTGCTGTAAAAAACGGCATTGTGGAGATTGTGTTTGAACTTCAATCCAAAATTCCAAGTGTTGTGCATGAAACCAACTCCAACAACGAAAACGTGTTCCTTGTGGCAGTGAAGAACAGGCAGACCATAGTTATTGAGAAATTGAAGAAGATTTTGGATAAGAAATTGTTCGATAGCTTAATTTTGGAAGTGGATGACATGGAGAACACTGTGTTGCATTTAGCTTCAGGTACAGCTACCAACACTGCAAGGACTTGGCAGATTGCTGGTGCTGCCATGCAAATGATGTGGGATTTCAAGTGGTATGAGGTATGCATGTTTTCACATTCATAATATTATCCAAGTCAACCTTTGCACATGCAACATAAACACACGAATGTATGATTAATTTGCATGGTCATGCATGCATGCATTGATGCAGTACGTGAGAGCCCTAGTGCCGGAACATTTCACATTCAGAATCAACAAGGAGAATAAAACAAGCAGAGAAGTCTTCAAGGAGAACCATGAAAAGTTGCTGCAGGAGAGCTCGGATTGGATGAAGGAAACCTCCAACTCATGCTCCGTTGTGGCTGCCCTAGTCGCCGGTGTCTCCTTCGCCACCTCCAGCTCCGTCCCCGGAGGCACTAACAATGGAAAGCCGGAGCTAGAAGGGCAGCCGGCTTTCGACGTCTTCGCCATCGCGTCTCTGATCGGCCTCTGCTTCTCGGTGACCGCCCTTATAATGTTCCTGGCGATCCTGACCTCACGGAAACAGTTCCAAGACTTCAAGATGAGCTTGCCGTTGAAGCTCCTTTTCGGCCTCAGCTCTCTCTTCGTCTCCATTTCTTCCATGTTGGTTTCCTTTTGTGCTGGACATTTCTTCGTGCTGAAGGACAAGTACAAGAACATCTTGTTCCCTATCTACATTGCAACTTGTTTGCCTATCACTTTCTATGCAGTGCTGCAGTTTCCTCTCTATGCTGATCTGCTTAGAGCCATTTTCCATAAGGTCCCACAACCAAGTACTAGCAGCAGCAAAATCTAGAGAGCTTTTTCTTTTGCTTTCCACACTTTCTTTTAACACTTCTTAATCATTGCATCACTTTATTCAAGTTTTAAACAAAGTATTTATTTTTACTCATATTTTTTCAATTCATTGAAAGGGGTTAAATTTTTTTGGAAATTACGAATTAGATTAGTCATGACAATGTGACACAACTTTACTAAAAAAATGACTTTACTAAAAAAGTGGTGTCAATGTTACACAATTTGTGATATGTCAAGGTGATATGACTTGAGTATTTCTTTTTCTAATTGAAGTCATAAAAACGTGATACCACTTCATTTGAAAAAAATTACACTAAAGTAGTGTCACTTTGACACGACTTTATCTTGATATGTGACGTGTCACATCTATAGTAAAGTCGTTGCACATTATCATGACTAATCCTAATTTGTATTTTCAAAAAATCAACCACGTTTTGGTGATTTGAAAAAGAAAATTACACCAATTGAGTAAAACCACAGACATGTAAGTCTTGTTTTATAAGTTGATTTTGTATGAAGAACTTATCTATGTAAAATAAAGATAAAATATTAACTAATTATTTTTTTATCATTAATAACAAATTTATGAAAAGAAGACAACTAGATTGCACAATGGTATAAAAAGAAAGAAAGAAGAAAAACAAAAATCTATATGATGCTAAGAAATCTATTTAACACATTGACAGTGAGTAAACCTTCCATATATCCTTATTTGAATCCAAAAATGTCTTATGTAGACAACAATTTACATACTCAATTCATTCTAAATGATGCAATTTGTTTCCCACATAGTAGAATTTACACGCTGAGCTTTGTCTTCAAAGATGTGAAATTGAAATATTTGTATCCTTCCCTTAAATTCTACCAATAGATTTGTAAACCAGAATGATCGAAACACAACATAGTAGTGACAAATGTTATTTTTCACCTACCCACATGATTTTGTCATTCCACTTCCCTTGTTCACTGTCAATCTGTAAGTTAATATTCATCCACTTTGATAATTGATATTGATGCATATACCAAACCATGAGGTTTATGTGATCAAACCTTTTTCCCTAGATTTCATAGGTGATTGAGGATTGAAAACACAACATATTGAAAAATAGGTTTGAAGCTTTGAAACTCTATATTTTCATTTTTTTGCAGCAAGTAGGAGAAACAGAGACATTGGACAAAAGTCATCCTCGGTCCCATGTATACATAATATTTATCTTAGGAAGTTTCCTGTGCAACAGAGCCAAAACTACAAGAGTAAATGATACGATTTTTTGACTCTTTAAAATTGATTGTAGGCATGTAACTGGGTTTTGACACAAGTGTGAATAAGAGAAAATTGTTGTTGAATTCTTATTAATGTTTTCGGCCCATGCTTTAATATCTGCTAACATAAAATATATGAACTTATTCATTTACAACAAAATTTATATTCCAATGCTATTAGTAATCAATTTTCCAAATAATAGAATCTTAAAAGAGACAAAAATATTTTAATAAAACAACAAGACAC
>Ga0123341_1002722_pt1 | contig 14736 bp, 5 predicted proteins | sample Turbeapinknodule_FD_89959 | JGI IMG/M metagenome (GOLD analysis project Ga0123341, IMG submission 89959) | Root nodule microbial communities of legume samples collected from Mexico - Turtle bean Mexico pink nodule | ecosystem: Host-associated > Plants > Roots > Nodule | place: Mexico: Nepantla... | reverse complement strand
TTTTAAAATCCAATACGAAAAAAACTAAAAGAATTAAAATAATAAAAATAAAGGCTAAAAATAATTAAAACATTATGATTACAAATTAAAAATGTATATAAAGAAAAAAAAAATGTATGATTATAAGAACTGAATGATTTCTTAAAATGGTAAGTGATTAATTAAATTTTAATTTTGATTCTTTTTCTATAATTTAGTTTTTGCATTTTATAAAGTATATAATTTTAAACTATTTTTATATGAATCTTAGATCTATCATATTTATTTAAACTAATATCAAAACAATAATTAATTAAAATAAAAAACATATTAAAAAAAATTTACTGAATCAAAATTGTATTTTTGTTTTAAAAAGGTTAGATGTTAAAATTTTGAAGAAAGAAATGGAGATGAAGAAAACAAAGCAATAATTTAGTAAAAGAGAATAATTAGAAAAAGGCTTTAATTTGACTTGGCCAGCTAATAAGTAATAACAGTGCACGATGCATAAATAAAAAAGCATATGCTATTTAAAGATGTGTTTGTTTCTGTTTCAAAGTTCAATAATTCAAGCCATCAAATAAAGGTTCAACTTGTTTTGTAAACTCGAGAATAAAACTTTTTAACACAATAATGAAACTATTGGGTTTGACAACTATATTTTTGATTTGAAACATTATACTAATTGTCGAATGAGTTGGAAAAGGATTGTGTGTATTATTTTTTAACTGTGTTCATGGTATAATGTCAGATATTCTTAATCATTTTCTTCAACAAATGTGTTTATCTACCAACCATATCATAGCATTATTTTTCATCATCAATGCATGGGAGAGATGCCAACAAAAACAACTTCTTAAAAGTTGTAAATTAGCTGCATAATTAATAATGTTAAACATCTAACCTTGATGAAGCATGTGCATAAAACATTGCTGTTAATGAAATTCTTTCACGAGAAGACCTCCTTGAAGCTTAAAGAGATGAAAAATTGCTTAATTTCATCTCTAAGCAGTGGCTTTGGGTGTTGGTTTTTGAGATTGGTTTCTTCAATTTGAAGCCAAAAATGAATCAGCGTTGGAAGGTAGTGGTTGTGGTTTCTTTCGGTGGTGTAGCCATGTATGTAAACCTTGTTTTTTTATTGATTTCATCATCATCATCCATTGTTGCTGATTTGGAGTTGCAGGAAAAAAATTGCGCTTCCATGAATTTTAGGAAACTTTTTGGGGCCGTGGGTTTTAAGGAATTTGCTATTTCCTTCGCTTCTCTTCTTTCTTTCTTTATTTTGTTTGGTTGTTCTGATGGTAGTTTTTGTGGTGTATCTATTGTTTTGGATGATTTCTTAATGTAGCTATTTTTATTTTTGGGTAAGAAAAGTGTTTGATAAAATGTCCCAATTAAGAAGAGTATAATTTTCTAGTGTTGTAAGGATTAGATTTTAACAAAATATTATCACTGTGGAAGATCTATTGAAATAAAATGTAGTGGAATAGATACTAATCTTAGTATTCTGTTTTACAATTGTAAATCGATTATATATGACTACTTTCAATCATGTGAGAAAGATCTGGAAAATTATTATGAAAAGTTGGAAATGGAAATTGAAGATTTAAGGAAACAAGTTGATAAATCGAAAACAAACATGAGATTTGTTGATAAATTGTAAACGAAGAAGACGCTCTAGGATAGTTTGAAAATTAATAGATTTGAATATATGATGAAATTGGAAACTTGATTAAGTTAGTAGATAGGGGTTTATTACAATCACATATCCTAATAAAAAAAATTACAAAATAAAGTTCCTAGAATATATTTCACCTTTTGTTTTTTATATAACAATTACAAATTAAAGTTTCTTAAACATTCCTAAGTCATTGTAGTGATTCCTTTGGCATTTATTTTGTTGAGTTAATATCAAAGTATTTCAAAAGAGACACATTTGATTACATACAAAATTTGTGAAATTTATATCTACTTAAAAATTTGTGGATCTTATATCTACTTAAAGTAAAAAAAATAAAAATATCATTCATTTATACATAGTGCATACTTAGACTTAAAAAAAATGCAAATGAGTTTTTCAACAAGATTCATGTGAAGAATCTAAGATTTCTCTCAAAGGCTTCTAAAAAACAATCAATCATCATTTAAGATCTAAGATCTTAATCAATATCTTTGCGTCGTCTTTAAGATCCTTCTTTGGATCTCCTTTTCAACCTTTCTACAGGTTCAAGTCAATGTTCTCTATGCAAGTGCCACATACTAGTAGTATGGTGGTGTCAGCTGAGTCCACCAAATAAGACAACCAAAATTCTTAGATTGTGCTCCTAGATCATCTATCAACATGGTGTGGAAGGTGAGGTGGCCAACGAAATGATCTCCATCCATGGTAGTGTCATTTGTCCACCGTCCTCAAAGGCATTTATCCATCGTCCTCAAAGGCATTTATCCAATGTGTGTAAACATAGTTGGCGATCCTCCATTTGACTTTAAAAAATGTTATTTTTGAAGTGAGTCTTTCACTACTTCTCAAGTCACAAACAAAGACTCATATTGTTCATACGTAAAAGATTTAATCACAATATATCTTCTTCTTTCCTTGCATTATTTGCAAATTCGCTTGTTTTCTAAACTTGTTATATCTTAAGTTTGCTACTATTGAAACTCTCAAAACTTAATGAACTTACTTTATTTAAGTTGGATGACTGGCGAGAATACACTCTATCATTGATGTTAAGGTAGACCCTCCCAAATGATAATGACATGTATTTACTAAGGTTATCAAATTGAATAAGTGATCTTTTCTCACCACTTAGCGTCACACCCTCCAATGTTAATAAACCACCTTATGGTTATCTTTTGCTCTAAGAATTTATTTCTTATTAGCATAATTCTCTTGATAAAATAAGTCTTTTAGAACTCATGTGGATTCCTTAGTCAAATTTTTCTTTATATTTGTCTCCAATATTATGTTTGGTTATAATTTTTTGTAACAAAATTCACTTTATTATAATTTTTATAACAAAATTTTCCATTTGGTTATAACAAAATTTTCCATAATTCATAGTTACTGTTTAAAAATGCACTTTCTGGAAAACAAATTTCATATTCCAAAATTCACTTTCCATAACACATTGCCATAAGCTTTAGGATTGACGGTTCAGGAAATCTACTTAACTTCTCTTTCTAGAACTCTTCTGTATAACTTCTAGAAACAAGTTTCCAAATCCAAATCGCACTTCGTAGTTTTCTAAATAAATGGTTCTAGAATACAATGTCAAACACCCCCAAACTATTTCAAATTATGTTATCCAAAATGTCCCCTCACAATTCTAGAAACTCTGTTTCCACAAACACGTTCCAGAATAATTGCTCTGGAAGCCTTTTTTCAAACTACGAAATCCAGAAACGTTGTTGCCACCACTTCAACCAACATAACTAAAGAAAAAACAAGTCTTCCATCTCGGAAACCACCTACCCTTGCTTCTAAACAACTCCACTACACATTGTCGAAACTATCCCCTTCCTCCACCATCGACCTTCAGCCACCATCACCAATAAGTCTTCCATGGACTCATGCCTTTCAAATAAAACTCCCAGACAAAAATGGTATTTTAGAAATTATAGGGGTGCAGGCAGAAATTGAGGGAGTGCAGGAAGCAAAAGCCTAAACCATATCAGCCAACACCAAACTTTCAGAAAGGTGAATCACATTTCCAGTACCAGGGCCCAAATTTCATCGCTACCTAGGCTGTTGGATTCAATTGCAATAAGTGGCATGGCTGAACTGGGAGAATAATTTACTATAATGACTTCTAATTTATTGTGTAATTGTACACTGAGAGTATATCCAAATTAAACTCAATTTGATTTGCAGCGATAATATCAATACCACATTTTTAGTGTGGCGACCAAGCACTAACTTTCTTTCAATTAGATTACAAGATTTTGGTAGAGTTACACCATTCTACAAGTGTTTCTACGTGGGTTTGAACATCAAAAGTTCCCCAATCGTTAAGATCAAAATTACTAAGCACAAGAGACTATAGTCGTACCAACCAACCACATAGGTCAAATTTAGAGTCATTTAAACCACACTTTTGGGAGGAAAAAGAAAACTTAAAACAAAACACACCATCAAGAACCACAGTGAAAAAAATTTCGTCCATGTGCTTTTGTTTCTTTTCCCATCACTTTCAACTTTACATTACACGTCAGGCAGCTACATATAGGTTAACTGGTTAAGCCAATTCCATAAATTGAAATATAAAATAGCACACAGCTTAATCTTTTGTGCACATCTAGAAAAGTAAAATTACCAACACCAAAACTGCAAGTGATTGTTATTATAGAAGTTACAAAAATTAAATTACATAAGACATACCCTTACCAATCACTTATTTTATGATACTTGCATTACATTACAGAACCAGTATTAGCTTTTTTTGTTCCAAACCTTATTGAATGAAGGTTTGGAAATTCAATGAACAGCACATAAACCTAAAATAAATGCAGTGTAAACATGAGAGACCCGAGTTCAGAAATCAGGTGAACTGTATTCATATTTCCCATTCTCATCAGGCAGTAACAGGTATGATACAAAACTATAAACCAGACAATTTTTCTATTTCTGAAACATTCTCACAAACTTGTTAGTGTTTCAGATTTTTGCTTGTGTGAATATCTGAATTAACTAGTTTACACATGCATATTTCCAAAAGCTACAGCCAAGGCCTTAAAAAGTCAACATTGACAAGATAAGAAAGACGAAATTATCGGAAGATCATTTTATTGTGAGAAAGAGAAATGCCGGGACTCACATATCAGTATTACTAAGTACACTCTATAACACCATTTTTTTCTAACAAATTCATTGTTATATAGTGAGACTCACCTAGTTACAACTGTCTCAATAAACTTTAATCAACAGTGAAGAGTGTATTACAATGCGTGCATTAAAGATTGTTGCCAGCATTTCTCTAGTCCTAAGCTAAATCCCAAGATACTGGTTTCGCTCTGGTTATGAAGCAGGACTCCAACAGACTCCCTAAAATTTAATCTAATACCTTTGGTTAAGGCAGACTAAAATAACAACAAACGGTTTAGATAAAGTCTCCAAGGAAACATCTTTAATCCACCTTAAATACCAACCAACACAAGTGCTCAACTGTTCATAAACACCTCATTCTCCCTGGTCTAACACAACCTTGTTACTTAGTTGACAAAATGATACAACTCCCTTAAACACCAAGATCCTGCCCCTTTCCCTAGCCCCCAACTTCAAAGTCTTAATTTGTAAAACCTTTCACATCTATGTATGCTATACACATAAATACATTAGAAGAGAGCAAATGAAACAATTTTCTCCATAAATTAAAATTAATTTATGCATAAGCGAATTGATAAAAACTCTCTTATACCATTTTCTCCAATAACTTTTTTTTTATATAAATAAGCTTACAAGAAAACTTATGTTATTTGTTTCTTCTTTCCTTCTCTTATAAGTTATAAGTGTTGATTTGGATATAATTGAATCACTGAAATAAACATAATGCATGTTTGAATAAACAACTCCATAAATACTTCTATGAATAAGAGAGCTGGTATAGATTAAAAGAAGTCATGTTGTAGAGAAACTAATACAAGAGAACTTTTACAAATCAGTTGACATAAAAGTGTATATTAACTTATGGAATAACTTCTTTGATCTTCTGTTTTTATTTTGTTCTGGAAGTATCTATGAAAAACTTTATCCAAAAGCCCAAACCACACAATACAAATAACATAAGATGAACTAAATTGCAGCTAGACTCTACTCCTCGGAGATTATTCAGTTTTGGCACAACAGCTCACACTCTAGCTTGTGAAAGCAAGCAGCATTGACTATATCACTAAAACTCAAAATTTAAGAATAAATCGAAACCTCATTCATCACTCTTATACAAAAACAACAACAAATTCCTATCCTCTAATGCACACAATTCCACACAACAATTGTTTGTAGAAAACGAAACTAAATTAGAACTTGCTTTTTAATTCAGTCAGTGAGCTTTTCTTCTCACTTGCTGCTGTTCTTGTTGTTGCTGCTGTTGCGACCTATTGTCGGTGACCAATCTATAAATCCAATAGACCTGGAAAATAGAGATATAAGTGATTAGGTTAGGTTTTGATGAGGTGAAGAAGAAGAAGAAGAGATAAATGGTTAGGGTTACCAAAGCGAAGACGTGAAGCGCTATTAGAAGAACGACGAACAAAGATACTGCATAGGAGATCCATGAATGACCTTGAGATTCAGATTCCGTCATTGCAGGGAAGAAGAGAAGATTTAGATGCGGAGCAGCACGACGTCGTTTTACTGGAATACGGATCCAACCCTTTTCTTTTCCATTTTCTGGTTTCTCTCGCCCCTCTCACTCTCTCTCTTGCCGGAACATGCTCTCACTTCCTCACAGTGTTCAAAAAGTACAAAAAGTAAAAATTCATGTAAAATTTAAAAAATTAATGGTCAAATTTGTAAAAAAAAGAGTTAAATCATAATAATTACGTCTTTTTTTTTTATGAAGGTTTATTTATCTAAGGTTTTGTATAATTATATTTTCAAATATTTTTAGATAAACTAAAAAGTACTTTTCGCTAAGATTTTGTGTTTAGACAGTGCTTTTATTAATTACAAAAATTATCGCTTTAGTTTTATTTTATTTTAATCTTTACCTGGGAAATAAACAAAGATTTTTTTAATTTCAATTTATTATTTTGTTTTGAAATCTATATAGGAAATAAATAAAAAATCGTAATTCCTATACAAATATTTAAAACAGAAAATAAATAAAAACAAAATAACATATTTATAATTAAAAATAAAAACAAAAATAATTTGTAATAGTAAAATAGTGACAAGTCATTGTTCTTTCAATCTTATTTCTCTTACAATTTTTACCAATATTGGTACACATTTGAAAAGAAATACCAATACAAAAGTCTTTTTAAATATAATTTTTCACTCTTTTTGGCAACAAGAAAATGCTACTATAAGTTAACATATAGAAGGAACAACTGATCAATATTATATCATTAAAAAATGTTATAAAATTAACTTTTATATATATATAAGGAACAATGTAGCAACTAACCAATATTATCTCAATCTTATAATGTTTAAGACAAGTCTTTTATAAGATCCCATGCTAATTTTAAGATTTTAACCATATCATATAAATATGTTTTAATGACTATATATGCAATGAGGGAATTAAGAAAAGAGAGGAGAGGGGGTAATGCAAACAAACCAATAGAAATAGGCAATGACGTGAATACCAAGAAAATAAGAAAATAAATAATAAAATTATAATAATTAAAATGAAATGAAATAAAAAAAATCAACTAAAATTTAAACAAATACACATAGTTTTTTATAATTTAATTAAAAATTAATAAATTTATTATATATAATTTATAATTGAATAAAAAATATTTTTATTATGTAGCTTACTGCTACCTACTACCTGAAACCTGCAACCTGTTACCTACAACCTGCAACCTACTAACTACTACCTGCAACCTCCAACCTGCAACCTACTAACGGTTACCTACTACCTGCTACGTACAATCTACTACCTGCAACCTCTTACCTACAACCTACTACAAGTAACTTGTTACTTGCTACCTGTTACCGGCAACTTGTTACCTATTACCTACAACTTGCTACCTGCTACCTACAACCTATTACATGCAACCTGCAACCTACTACCTGCAACTTTCTATCTACCTACAACCTGCAAACTACTACCTACTACCTACTACCTGCTACCTTCAACCTGCTACCTGCAACCTGTTATCTACAACCTACTAACTGCTACTTGTTACCTGCAACCTACTCACTCTTATCTGCAACGTGTAACCTACTACCTGCAACATGTAACCTGCAATCTGCTACCTGCAACCTGCTATCTGTTACTTGCAAACTACTACATGTTACCTACAACCTGCTACTTGCTACCTTCAACCTGCAACCTATAACCCGTAACCTACAACCTGTAACCTGCTACCTGCATCATGCAACTTGCAACCTAGACCTTCTACCTACAACATGCTACTTGCACCCTACTAACAATCAACTACCTACTACCTGTTACCAGCAACCTGCTACCTGTTACCTACAACCTGCTACCTGTAACATACAACATACAACCTACTACTTGCAACATACAACCTACTACATACAACCTTTTACCAACCTGCAACCTAATACTTGCAACCTGCTACCTGCAACCTTCTACCTACATGCAACCTTCTACCTACCTGCAACCTGCAACCTGCAACCTGCTATCTGTTACCTGCAAACCTGCAAATTGCTACTTGGTACCTGCTACCTTCAACCTGAAACCTGCTACCTGCAACCTACTAATTGTTATGTGCTACATGTAACTTGCTACCTGCAACCTGCTACTTACTACCTGTTACCTACTATCTGCAATCTGTTATCTGCTATCTGCAACCTGGTACTTGTTACCTGCTACGTGCAACCTATTACTTGCAACATGTTATCTAGTACCTACAACCTGCAACCTGTTATCTGCTACTTTCAATCTGCTACCTTCAACCTGTGCAACGTGCAACCTACTACTTACAACTTGCAACCTACTACCTGCTACCTGCAACTTGCTACCTTCTACCTGCAACCTGCAACCTGCTTCCTGCAACTTGCTACTTGCTACCTGCAACCTGCTACCTGCAACCTACTACCTGCAATCTGTTACCTGCAACCTGTTATCTACTACCTACAATCTTATACTTACCTGCTACCTAAAACGTGTTACCTGCAACCTGAAACCTGCTACCTGTTACGTGTTACCTGCAACCTGAAACCTGCTACCTGTTACGTGTTACATGTTACTTGCTACCTGCAACCTGAAACTTGTTATCTGCTACATGCTACTTGTAACCTGCTACCTGTTACCCGCTACCTGCCACGTCTAACCCACTACCTGCAACATACAACCTGCTACCTACCTGCAACCTGCAAACTGAAACTTACTACCTGTTACTCGCTACATGCAACCTGCTACTTGATACCTGCTACCTGCAACCTGCTACCTACTACTACAACCTGCAAACTGTTACATGCAACCTGCTACCTTCAACTTGCAACATTTAACCTGCTACCTGCAACCTACTACCTACCACTTGCTACCTACAACCTGCTACCTGCAACCTGTTATCTACTACATGCGACCTTATATTTATCTGCAACCTGCTACTTGCTACCTTCAACCTGCTATTTGCAACCTTCTACCTACAACCTGAAACCTACTACATACTACTTGTAACTTGCTACCTGTTACAGCTACCTGCCACGTCTAACCTACTACCTACTACCTACTACCTGCAACCTGCAACCTGCTACCTGCAAACTGAAACCTACTACCTGCTACCTGTTATCTGTAATTTGTTACATACTACCTATTACTTGTAACCTATTACCTGGTACCTACAACCTGCAAACTGTTATTTGTGCAACCTGCAACCTTCTACCTGCAACCTACTACCTACAACCTGTTACCTGCTACATGTTACCTGCAACCTGCTACCTGCAACCTGCTACCTGCAACCTACTATCTGCAACCTGCAACTTGCTACCTGCTACCTACAACCTGTTACCTGCAACCTGCTACCTGCTGTTAGAATGTATGGTTTTAAACTAGAGGGGGGTGAATGGTTTAAAGAGGGTTTTCACAAACTTTTTAGTCTAGAATGAAATTCCTTGGAGAAAACTTGATTCATAATTCAGTTTTCCAAAAACACAAAGCAATTTAGCACAACACCAGAAAACACAATCGGTTGTTTCGCATAAACAATCGGTTGTTTATACCAGTTCACAAATATAAACTGAAATTAAAGAGTTCAAGGGGTAAAGAGATTGCACACACAGGTTTATACTGGTTCACTCTTAATCCAAGAGCTACATCCAGTCTTCCCAGAAACCACTGGGGAATCCACTAAGTAACCAAACCTAGATTACTTACAACACCACCAAAGAAGTGACTTTGATCCCCTCAAGACACACACTTCCTTTGGCTCAGCACAAACACCACCAAGAATGTTGATCTTGACAACCTCAAAAGAACACAACATTTCTAAGCTTCACACACAAAGTTTACACACAATACAAAAGGATTACACTTGTTACAGAAAGATTTGAAATCAATACAAGATGAAAATCCTATTCCACATTCTCTTGATCAAAGCAATCTCAAAGCAATCTTCAACTCTTCAAAAGCAAAATCAGTGAAAAACTCAAATATGTTTTTCTTTGATTAAAACTCAGTTCTTGTTTGTTACATAACATGAACAAACTATTTATTGCTTTCAAAGACTGGTCAAAGCATTTAAAAATGGAGCGTATTCAGTTATAAAATCATTTAAAGCTCAGTCAAAGCACAAAACTGTTTTCTGTTATGGTCCCAAAACAAACAACCGGTTGAATGTTTGAATCAATCGGTTGTTTTGGTTTGACGGCAAGTCAACCATCAAAAATAGTTTTCAACCTTTTTCAAAACACATAAGTATAAAATAATCGATTGTTTCGACAAAACAACAGGTTGTTTTTCACTTAGTTTGAAAAACACTTTTAATTAAAAGGTTTGAAAATGCTTAAGCTTTGGATTCAATCAAGAGTGGTTAACACACTTGATTCAACACCTGCAACCTGCTACCTACTACCAGCTACTTGCAACCTCATACCTACAACCTCCTACCTGCAACCTGCTACCTGGTACCTACCTGCAACTTACTACCTGTTACCTACTACCAACAACCTTCTACCTACCTGCTACATGCTACCTGCCACTTGCAACCTGTTACCGGCTATTTGTAACCTGATATCTGCTACCTATATGTTACTTGCTACTGCAACCTACTACCTACTACCGACTACCTACTACATGCTACATGCTACATGCTACCTCCTCCAAAATTTTCCTTAGGCTCTACTCCTACACAATTTGAAACTATTGAATGTATTAGAACAATCCCACATTTGTGTGTTAATGGAGGAAATTATATTTAAATTGTCCTTGGGCTCTACTACTAAGCGATATGGGACTATTGAATGTATTAGAACAACTCCACATTTGTGTGTTAATGGAGGGAATTACATTTAAATTGTCCTTTGCCTCTACTTGTAAGCAATGTGGGACTATTAGATGTAATAAATCAAGGACAATATTAATATAACTCAATAGTCCCACATTGTATATGAGTAGAGACCAATGACAATTTAAATATAATTTCTTCCATTAACACACGAATGTGGGGTTTTGTTCCAACACATTCAATAGTCTCTCATCAGTTCGGAGTCAAGGCCAAGTACAATTTAAATATAATTTACTCCATTAACACATAAATGTGGGTTTATTCCAATAAATTTAGTAGTCTCACATCGCTTAGGAGTCGAGGCCAATGACAATTTAAATATAATTTCCTCCATTACCACACAAATGTGGGTTTGTTCCAATACATTCAATAGGCCTACATCACTTAGGAGTCGAGGCCAGTGAACTTTTAAATATAATTTTCTCCAATAACACACAAATGTAGGTTTATTCCGATACATCCAATAATCCTACGCTGCTAAGGAGGCATGTCCAAAAACAAAACACAAAAAAAGATACGACGAGGAGAAGCCAGGACGTTTCGTTTTCGGAAAAACAAGTTTTCCAATTTTGTTTTCTCTCGGTCTGGGACTTATTCCTTGGATTTTTTATCTAAAATTTTCACCAGACGTTCCTTATTGTGTCTGTTGAGTTGTGGTCAAGGTTTCAACCTCAAATTTGTTCCACAAGATTTTTAATAAATTTTGTATTCATCATTGCCATGGTCGAAAGGAAGGTCCGCCTCTGTGTGTGAAACTGTTTGATCTTTTTTTCGACTGAATACTCATTTGTTTGACCTGAAATTTGTCGCATCTTGTGCTAAATTTCGTCGAGACTCTTACGTAGAATTTCAGCAGAAAATCCTTTTCGAAAAAGTTTTCATAAATTTTGGGCACTCCAAGGCTATCCTCTTTCCAGATTTTTGAAATTTGGCTTTGCTTTCTGCAATTTTTCTGAAGCTCATATTACGTTGCAAAATTCTGAAAAATTTCACACAAGTACTTTCATATATTGTTTGCATCCAACTAAGGAGGCACGTCCAAAAACAAAACACAAAAATAGATATGACGAGGAGAATGCAGGACGTTTCATTTTCAGGAAAAACAAGTTTTCTAATTTTGTTTCCTCTAAGTTTGAGACTTAGTCCTTGGATTTTTTATCTGAAATTTGTACCAGACGTTCCTTATTGTGTCTACTGAGTTGTGGTCAAGGTTTCAAACTCAAATTCATTCCACAGGATTTTTCATAAATTTTTTATTTATTATTATCATGACCGAAAGTAAGGTTCACCTCTATAAAGTACTCTCACATGTGAATTCCAAATGACTCTCACAACATAATATGTAAATATATTCAAATTAGGGATAACAAAATGAGTTAATCCAACTCGTTTTAACCTAACACGACATGGTTAAGCAAGATGGAAAATTTTGCCCGCAAATTATATATATAATCTTTACATCCTAAATTACTCTATTATAATTAATAATTGAAATTTATTTAATAAATGTTAATGGTTTAAGTTCCAATATACAATTGCATATTTATTTCCTTTAAATAATATAATATAAAAAAAAATATTTTTTAAACTATTTTTTCATTTTCATTTTTAATTTAAAAAAAAAATAGATCAACGAGCTAATCCATCCCATCTCATCTCTAGTTCACTAGGTTGGTAATGTGTGGATCAGAGTGAGATGAACTCGAAATACCAACTCAATTCACTTTTTCATCCTTAATTCAAATACTCATGTTTACATGATAATAGTGACAATAAATCCTATACAACCACATACTTGAAAGAGAAGAAAAATAAATAAAATGTTTACTCAAATAAATAATATATTAAAAAAATCCTCACTTAAACTTGAATATTTAAACTCATCCATTAATCATTAATGGTAATAGTAAAATTATCATAAATCCCCAACATAAAATCTACTTTATAACTTCTCCTAACTTCCCCTTTCTAACCAATCTCTTGCTATCATTTAACAAATCTATTTGGATGAAAACAAATTCTTGGATGTGGATACATCCTTTATTTAGGTCCTATGGTCATGAGATGCAATGACTGGCTTTAATCCAGTTAATTGTTTTTTATGTTTTTCACTTTTTTTTCTTAAAAAATGTAACAAAAAGATACCTAGATTTAATTAACAACAATATTTTAGAGAGATGTCCAATAATGCTTAGATTTAAAAAAAATAATTAGCAACACTAAAATGATTGTTAAGGAAAAAATATTCGAAAACTATTTTTAAATATTATTCTAAGTTTAGTCCTCATATTTTTTATATATTTTTTTTAATAATATTTTTTTCATGACAAATGATTGTTGTTATTGTGTGAGTCTAACTGAGATATCAAGTTGCATTCTGATGTCTAACATTAAAGCTTTTATAAAAAAAATATTACTTAGAATAATTAAATTCAAAATTTATGAAAAAACAATTACTTTATATATAAAAAAAATTAACTAAATTCACACTCAAAATCAATCAATAAGTTATATACATTACCAAATAACTATAGATTAAATATATAATTTACATAGAAATTTAGGTTGTGTTACCATAACCTCGTATGATTATTTAATTCATTTTACTAAACACATAAATAATCAAACAATGATTTCAAAATTTTAAAAAGAATCATTCGTAGATTCTTTATATGGAAACCATGTCTAACCCAATTAAAGATCGAATGAATAGAAACTTGAGCTGAATATGTGGTTAACAAGAACACAACACAACGAGAGACACCATTGTTTGGAAGAACAAGTATGAGAAATGGAGTTGTAGTTTGGGTAGGGTTATGCATACGTGGGAGTTGGAAATTAATTGGGACGAAAGAACACTTCCCTTTTGAAAGGGTTGATGTGTGCCCTTTTTCTTGTGAGACACACGTAAGAAAGTAGTTGATTTGGATGGCCCAATCAATTAATGGCATGGGCGAAGAGAGGCAAAACATGTGCCCTATAAATAAAGACGTTTCAAAGGCAATAGAGATTGTGATATATCTTGGGATGTGAAAATCACCATGGGAAAATGTCAAAGATAAGGATCCAAAAATTTGAAAATCACACCATCATAATAATAACAACTAAGAGAATTTATTCACTCCAATGTAACATGCCAATTTCTCTCCAAGGATGTCCTAATCTCTCTCCCACTCCTTCCACACTCTTCTAACCCTAAATCACCCCCAAAAAAATATTATTTACTTGTTAAATAACATTAAGAAAATCTCATTTGAAAAAATATTATTTGAATTTATTTTAACGAGAGTTGGTTAGACTTATCATGTTATCTATTATCGGATTATATATATATATATATATATATATATATATATATATATTCTCACGCATGAATTAACATACTCGACGAGAGATTAAGATATTTTATAATATATAAGTGGATGTCCATCTCATTTCATAAGCTAATCTTTTTAAGGTTAAATTAAACTTAAAATTCACTTCTTAATAATTAACACTTAATAAGATAATAAAATAAGTTTTGCTTAGTTAACAATTAGATTTTAAAAATAACTTCTACAAAGGGTCTCTTTTAACAAATTTGTTCATAAATATTTTTAAGAGAGAAAT
>Ga0123341_1002718_pt1 | contig 14746 bp, 19 predicted proteins | sample Turbeapinknodule_FD_89959 | JGI IMG/M metagenome (GOLD analysis project Ga0123341, IMG submission 89959) | Root nodule microbial communities of legume samples collected from Mexico - Turtle bean Mexico pink nodule | ecosystem: Host-associated > Plants > Roots > Nodule | place: Mexico: Nepantla... | reverse complement strand
TACTACTTACACCTTTTTATTACATCCACACCCCTATTCTACAAAAGAAATAAGAAGAGCCATTTTATTATACTCTTGTCCCAAAGCTCTTGCCATACTCCTAGTAATTCGTTGGGCTTGGGCTTCATGGGCTTGAGCATCCTCTACTTGGTTTCCATCAATTAATGTGGAGATTGTGACCAGAAACAAAGAAAGAGGATTGAAGAAAGAGGAAAATGAAATGGCGAATTTGAGGAATGGGTTTGAAGGGTTAAAAATTAAGGATAAAAATTGTTTTTGGTTGTGATGTAAGATATGATTAAATGATGAAGAACAAGCCATAGTTGGGAAAGTGGCAGCTAGAGGAAGATGGTTAGGGTCTGGAGAAAGGAGAGAGAAAAATGTGTACTCTAACGTGGAGACATGTGTGCCTAACAATGTCACTCACATATCATCCGCAGTTAAGAGAAGAAACCAAATTGCATACTTTTTAAAATCTTAAAACCAAATTAATTTTTTCAAAGACCAATGTAATAAATTGAATAATGACCTAAATGTAGGGTTAAAAAGTTAATTATACCTTAATAAAATATGATGGTGGAGGTTGAAAGCATGGGGTGAAGGAAGTTGCAAAAAAAATATACTTTCATACCTTTATGGTTCATCCCCATCACGTGGTTTTGCTTCTTTCTTGAGTGCTGATATTGAATTTCTTTACCAATTTCTCATCCCTCTTTCTTCTTCAATCCGACCATTATTAGACTATCGGTTTCTGTTTACTCATCGTTTTCAATTATGACTTCATCTCTTTATTATATAGGGTTTCACAGCACTCAATCATTTTTCATGTGTTGAGTTTTTATTTTGTTACTTATCAGCTCATCAAATTAAAAATGAAAAACAATTAAAAAGTTCTACAAATTGTGAATGTACCTATATCACCCATATTTATAAAGAGGAGTATTTTGATCTATTCCTACTACTATACTACGGGTGTATGAAAAGAATATAAATAATCAAAGTAAAGAGTTTCTTGGTGTCCTTTATAAAACTTGATTCTATTGTCACTTTCGATCTTAACCCATAGTATCGTTTTAAGAAGGAATATAGGGTGATTATAATTTTTCAGTTTTGAAGGATGAATTCCCTTCATTCGGTTTCAGTAGCGATTGTTTCTACTCATTGCCACCCAATTCGCAAACTCCTTTCCTTCTACAAAGCCAAAGCCAAAACCAAAACCAAAACCAAAACTCACAATCTCATTTGCTCCTTTCGCCACCCTTCTAATAGGCTCCTAGTTTCAGCCCTCAAATGCGATTCCCCCGATGACGAAGGACCAGAAAAGCTCCCATTGCGTCAAAACGCTGCAAGTTTTGATTCGGGATGGTTGCCTGCTTTTCCCCACGTTCTTGTTGCTTCAATGTCCAATTTTATATTTGGGTATCACATTGGGTCAGTTTTTTCTTCTATTCCTTACTGTAACTTCACCTTTCATTCTGTGCTGGGAGATTGATAAATACTTGCATGCAGAACCTTAGTCTTTTTTCGAACTTTGAGATAAAAGTTTTGTGAAGGGACACTGTGCAGCCCATTTTCTTGTTAGAGCGGCGCACTGCTATGCATATACAAATGAGATGAGCTTCTTATGTAACAAAAAAAGTGTTTTACATGTTTAGTTTTTAAAAATAAAATCAGTTTAATGTAATCAATAAATAATTTGGTACTGGATTTAGTTCGAAGCTTCTGATGCAAAACAGTAGTTCGGAGGGGAGAGTAATGTATGGAATTATTGCTAGATTTAATTGTGAGAACCATTGTATTGAATGAAAAAACTGATAGCGAACAAAATGTTACCGAACTGAAAAGTGTTGTAGTTCTTGTTACAGAAACGTTTATATAGATCAGAGAATTACGGATGTTATTAAGGAGCAATAGTGAACTCAACTTATAAGTGAGAATAAACAGAAATGAGAAATATCTCTAGCACCCCCACATGCTCAAGGTGAGATAAATGTGTAGATCAACTACTGCGAGCTTGGATCTAATAAACAAGAAGTTTTATAGGAGATAGAGTTTTAGTGAGAATGTCTGCCCGTTGATCATGAACCATGACCATGAATATGTTGAACTATCGGTTGCTCGGCAAACACTCTTTCTCAAACAAAGAAAATATCAAGTTTTATGTGCCTTGTTTTCGCATGTGGAATGGGATTATGAGAAAGATAACAATACCCGAGATTGAGAAAGATAACAATACCGGAGATTGTCGCAGTAAACAATTGGAAAACAGAGGAATAACGAGTTCACTAAGTAATGTTTGAATCCAAAGAAGTTCAGTGGTGGCAGAGGCAAGACTTTAGTATTTTACTTCTGTACTAGATCTAGCAACGATTGTTTGCTTACAAGACCACCACGTAACTAAAGTATAACTAAGAAATATAGCTGCTCTGGAAGTGAACCATTGATCATTTGGATTAGTGGCCTAGTCTCTACCACAAAAAGCTTTAATCATTATAGTTGATTAGGAAGAGATAGAGTAATTTGGATACTACGATAAGAGTTCCCTTCAAATATCGAAGTATGCATTTTACAACAGTCCGAAGAGAAAGAGGAGTTGACACAAATTGACAAACTTTGTTAGTATAGAGACATATTTCTGGTCGAGTGATACTGAGATATTGAAGATCACCCACCACAAATCTATAAAAACATGGCAAAAAGGTCCTTAATGTATTTAGTTTGAGACATAAGAAGAGACCCATTGGATTAAGGTTGAACTTCTATACCAAGAAAGAAATCGAGATTATGAAGCAATTTTAGAGAAAAACCGGAATCCCTTTTTTTATAATAAGATGATGCATCAAAGAAGGAGAACTGTATAGCATCAACATATACCAACAAATATACCTCGTAAGATTGATGATTATAGACAAATATACCAACAAATACTTGTTGTCTTTGAAACCAAATTGGAATAATGTTGTTTTAAGATGATCAAACCAAACACAAAGCTTGTTTAAGTCCATAAATAGCATTTTTGAAGTTTACAGACATGAGAAGTATCAACAGCTACGTCATTGAGAAAACTGTTAAGGAATGCATTATGAACATCGAAATGAATACACCACCTATAAGTAATAGCCAATGTAAGAATAAACCGAATAGAGATAGGCTTAATAATTGGTGAAAAAATCTTAGTTAAATCAAACCTAGGTTGCTAATTGAAACCTTTAGCAACTTTTTAAACTATAGGAAAGAGATGCAAAATGAGTTGAAACTGTGTGTTTTTGAGACAATATGGATGCTTTATTTATTTGAGAAAATGGAATCAATACAATAAATAGAGGAGATATGATATCCTCTAATAATAAAGATATGACATGGGAATAAATAGAAGTGTTCCTAATAATACACATATAATCCAGGTATTCCTAATCATATAGGATTTGCTCCTTATTTTTGTAATTATAACATTCCCCCTCGCACTGGAGTGTATAAGTCGTATGTGCCCAACTTGTTTCAAATATGATTGATCCCTGATACTCTTAAATGATTGATATATATGTCAACCAATTATTCATTAGAGTTGACAAATCTAATGGTGATGTTTCCAGACTATAGATTTTCTTTTATGAAATGACAATCTATCAGATACGAGACTTGGTATTGCCTATATAGTTAGTCTAGTAAGCCAGTTTATTCTTGATCCAAGAGAAAGACGCATGCAAGAAATTGATAAAATTCTTCAATACTTGAAGTCAAGCCTAAGTAAGCAAAAAGCTATTGTTTAGAAAAGAACACACTTTGACCCTGAAGGTATAGACTAATGCAAACTATGTAGGTTTTGTTACTGACAAAAAGTGTACCTTTGGGTATTGTTTCTTAGAGAAAGTTTGGCAATCTGAAGAAGCAAAGAGCGGGAGATCTCATTCTAGTGCAAACATATTGAAATTGTTAGATGTACTTCATTAAAGATAATCTTGACAAAGTTGTTATTCAATTACCAACTTGGGTTGGAGTGTTGTAAATAATGAATTATTAGGATGCAAATATTCTGAATATCTCCATAGTGATTAGGAGAACATATCTTTAGGATCTTCTTATTTTTTTCAACATATTATTATTTCCTTAAGAGTTTGCTTGTTACAAATAACGGTGATGAGAGTGTAATTGGTGTGATTGCTATCAATAAAATAATTCTTTATTTCCTTACTGTTGCATAATCAGGAGAATTATTCTGTAATTAAGTGCATATTTCATTCTCTATTTATTTGGACGGATTTGTTAGTGATTTGATTTGATTTGATTTGTACATCTTTAATCACCAATTATTTCTTGCTTTCATTACCTATTATATTTTGCCTTAATTAGGTTGTAAACAGTCTATAAATTAAGATTGTAATCACATTTGTAAATTATCTCATAAATATATTTTATCTATTTCTTTCAACTTGGTATTAGAGCTCCTGATACGGGAGACTCTGGTTCTACAATCTTTTTTTAGCAGCCTTCATTGCTACAATTACTTTTTTGGGCAACCTTCATTACTACAATTACTTTTTTGGGCAGCCTTCATTGCCGCAATTATTTTTTTGGACAGTCTTAATTGCTGCAACTTGTTTTTTTCTTCTCTTTTCTCCATTAACCACCACCTTGCATCATTGACCGTTACTTCCGCCGCCATTGATCGTCGGCGACCACCACCGCCGATTGCTAGAACTGCAAAAATTTTTCGACGAACTTTTTTTGTGAACAAGACCAAAGTTTGCCAATTTGCAAAACTTAGTTGGTTTTGAGCTCTCATGGACTCCCTTAGTAAGACATCTAGCTATTATTCCTTGACTATGAGTGGTAAGAGTTCTACTTTCTTATCCTTTAATGGTTCTAGTACTGAAAATATCTGGATTATAGACTTTAGTACTACTGATCATATGACACCTTATTCCTCTTATTTTTCATCCTACACTGCTTTATTTGGACACTACAGGCACACACTTCTAATCTTTAGCAAGGACGTGAATCTCAGTCATCCTCTCAAATATGGCTTCAACACATACGTCTTGGTCATCCTCCATTTAGTACCCTCAAGTCCTTATTTCCTGTTTTATTTACAAAAGTGTCTGCTGAGTCATTTCATTGCGATGTTTGTCAGTTTGCTAAACACTATCGAACAACTTTTCTTCCCAATGCTAATAAAAGTTCTAAATGTTTTGATCTTATTCATTCATATGTATGAGGACCTTCACCTATTCCTAATATCTCTGGTCAAAATGGTTTGTTTCATTTATTGATGATTGTTGTCGGGTTACCTAGATATTCATCACGAAAGATAAGTTTGAAGTTTTTCACTTGTTTGTAAAGTTTTACAAAATGATTCAAACACAATTTGAAAGTCCAATTAAGAGATTGCGTTCTGATAATGGAAGAGATTATGTGAACCAAAACCTTTCCAAGTTCCTTTAGGAAAATGGAGTTGTTCATGAATTAACTTGTGTGGACACTCCTCAACAAAATGGGATTGCTGGAAGAAAAATCGCCATCTCTTTGAGGTTACTAGAGATTTACTTTTCCAAACGTTTGTTCCTAGATCTTACTGGGGAAGAAGGCTTGATTGCCACTTATTTGATTAATAGATTACCCTCTCGGGTTGTAGAGGTGTTACTCATATTCAGCTTATGACCACATTCTATCCTTCTATTCTCATGTAGATTAGTCTTCAAAATCGTGTCTTTGGTTGTTCTGCTTTTCTCCATGCTCATAGTCCGTATCGGGGTAAGTTAGATCCTCGCGCCATCAAATGTGTCTTCATCGGTTATGCCTCCAACAAAAAGGGTACAAATGTTATCACTCTCAAAGTCATAAAGTTTATGTTTCCAAGGATGTCACCTTTCATGAAATAGAGTCTTTCTTTCCCAGTTCTCAGCTTCAGGAGGAGAGTATTCAAGAAGCTGAGAATCTTGAGTTGCCACCTTTTCCTTTGTTGCAAGATTTCATTGTTAGGGTGGATGACAAAGACTCTGCACCAACATCATTACCAGAGAAGAATAATAAAGACTAATATTTTGGAAAACAATATCAGTGAAGGCAACAAGAACTCGTCTTGGTCGAACAAGAACCTGTGAGACTCTTGAGGACACCTTAAATACTGCTTTTGAACCTAACCTAAATGATTTACCTATTGCCTTGAGAAAAGAAAAAAGATCTTGTGCCAAATATCTTATATCCCAATTTGTGTCTACAAAAAAACTATCTATGCAGCATCGAAGTTTTCTTTCGCTATTGATTCTATTAGAATCCCTACATCAGTACAAGAAGCCTTAAAAGATGAGAATTGGGTTCGAGCCATGAATGAAGAAATGAGTGCATTAAAAAGGAATGAGACTTGGGAGATTATAGAGAGACCAAAAGATAAGAAATCAGTGGGTAATGCATTTGAAAGGAATGAGACTTGGCAGATTGTAGAGAGACCAAAAGATAAGAAAGAAGTGGGTTGTAGGTGGATATACACAATTAAGTATAAGTCTGATGACACACTGGATTGGTATAAAGCAAGGTTGGTTGCAAAAGGGTATACTCAGACCCATGGGATCTATTATGAGGAGACTTTTGCTCCAGTGGCAAAAATGAATACAGTCAGGATTATTCTCTCCCTGACAACACACTTTGGTTGGGCGATGCATCAATTTGACGTTAACAATGCCTTCTTGCATGGAAGCTTGGAGGAAGAAGTATACATGGAGATTCTACCTAGTTATGGTGCTATTAATGAAGCGAATAAGGTGGGCAGACTTAAAGAAGGCCCTATATGATCTTAAACAATCACATCGTGCTTGGTTTGGAAGGTTTACTCAAGCTATGGTATCTTTGGGGTACCGACAAAGCCAAAGTGACCATACTATGTTTATAAAACATTCTCTGAATGGTAAACTCATCCTACTTTTGGTCTATGTAGATGATATGATTATTACAGGTGATGATGAAATTAAAAAACAAACTTTGAAGGAGAGACTGACTGCTCAATTTGAGATGAAGGATCTTGGGAAGCTGAAGTACTTTCTTGGGATATAGGTTGCTTACTCTAGACAGAACATCTTTATTTCTCAAAGAAAATACATCCTTGATTTCCTCAAAGAAACTGGTAAGTTGGGTTGCAAGACCACTGAAGTTGCCAATAGAACAAAATCATAGGATTGGGAATAATGAGGAAAATCGAAAGGTGGAGAAGACACAATATCAAAGATTTGTGGGAAAACTCCTTTATCTATCACACACTAGGCCAGACATAGCTTATGCAAATAGTGTGGCTAGCCAATTCATGCATGATTTAAGAGAAAGACACTTGCAAGCAGTAAATAGAATTATTCAGTACTTAAAAGCCTCTCCAGGGAAATGATTGCTATTCAAAAAAGGGGAAAACTTATCCATGAAAATATATACTGATGCTGACTATGTAGGATCAATTGTTGATAAGAGATCCACCACAAGCTATTGCATGTTCCTGGGTGGAAATCTGGTGACATGGAGGAGCAAGAAACAAAATGTAGTTGGAAGATCAAGTGCAAAGCAGAATTTAGAGTATGGCTCAAGGGCTTTGTGAACTATTATGGATGAAGATCATACTCGATGATCTCAAAATAAAATATGAAGCTCCTATGGGTTTGGTGTGTGATTATAAGTTCGTCATTAGTATTGCACATAATCCACTTCAACATGATTGAACAAAGCATGTAGAGATAGATCGACATTACATTAAGGTGAAGTTGGATAATTGTCTTATAGCCACCGAGTACGTTCCTTCAAGACTCCAATTGGCAGATATGTTTACTAACAGACTTTGCACAAAGCAATTCAAAGATCTTACTTGCAAGTTGAGAATCATAGATATACATTTACCAATTTGAGGGAGAGTGTTGCATAATCAGGAGAATTATTTTGTAATTAAGTGCAGATTTCATTTTTTATTTATTAGGACAGATTTGTTAGTGATTTTATTTGTACAACTTTAATCACCCATTATATCTTGTTTTCATTACCTATTATTTCTTTCCTTAATTAGGTTGTAAACAGTCTATAAATTGAGACTGTAATCACATTTGTAAATTATCTCATAAATATATTTTATCTATTTTTTTCAACTCTTTTTCTTTCAACTCTTACATAGTTCAAGTGTTTTTAGACATAGTTATGGGAGATCAAGTTCTTTCAGTGAAGTTACAAGACATGATGGGCAAAATTTTAAGTTGAGAGTAAATTTGAACTAGGTTTAATAGTTCTAATCAAAATTCTGTAAAGCTAGTTGAATGTGTTCCATTCCATTGAGGTTGTGGAAGTAAAAGCTAGAATGGTATTCCATCTCTTAAAGCCAGAATAGATAATTAATGTGGACAAATTATGTTGTAGCCAAGTATTTGCTAATCTTTTATGTGATAGGTTCAAAATAGCATGATGAGTTTTTAAATTTATATGGTGACTGGGTTTCAGTTTCTAGCTTCTTGTGAAGTTTGAATAATTTCAAACTTGATTACATATTTTTGCAGAGTCATGAATGGTCCTATTGTTTCCATTGCTCGGGAGCTTGGTTTTGAAGGAAACACTTTCATTGAGGGACTCGTGGTTAGTATATTTATTGCTGGTGCATTTATAGGGAGCATAAGCTCTGGTTCATTGGTAGACAAACTTGGTTGTCGGCTCACATTTCAGATTGATAGCATACCCTTAATCCTTGGGGCAATAATAAGGTAGTGTATATGGTTAATGAAATTATCAATATCTTCCTCTCTTCGTGTGGACCTTGACATTGTCTTGCTTTTATATAAAGATTTTGAGAATGCATCCTTTTAACTAGCTAACTCTCTACAGACTCAAGTTTCTAGACAATAGAAGCTTCTTATAATATGATTTTCAAAACTGATTAATTTTTACATGGTTTTAAGATGCATAGTTTTTTTACATAGATGTCCTATGCTTCATAAAGTAACGACTCTTGTTTTATAGGGTTTAAACTATTTTCCTAATGTTTGTTTTAGTAGAAATCAAAAGCCCTACTTAGTGCTTGTCTGGTAAGGGCCAGTTTTGTCGAGAAATAATTGCATTTTCATTTTATCTTTCAACAGCTGTCTCCCTTAGCTTTTGATTACGAGCTTGTTGTCCCCAAAATAAGTTAATTTGAACATAAACTTACAACAATGTTATGGCACCTTCTATTTTGTATAGTCGATCAGATTTAAAATTTGTCATGTGCAGTAATATGTAACAAAACAACATTGCTAATTTTAGAGAATATTAAATAAAAATTTGGGCATGTTAAAAAAAGAATCACAGTTCCAAATCGAGCTCTCTTTTCATTTTTTCTAATTTCCTTCTAGATGTCAACGACTTTTGCTAGATTTCGCCTAATAGAGCTCCTGTATCTTGGTTTCATTCATCTATCTGAAAGTGGTAGACTGTAGTTGTTTGACAACCACTATCTTATTGGTTGTTGGCCTTATGCATTTCTAAAATTTCTCATAATTAAAGTTTAGCTATCTTAAATGGGAAAGGATTGAAATTTATTTAATGTGACAAAAGCTTTTGTTCCAAAATCCAATATATTGATAGGTAAAATTGGTGCATTGCTTTTTATTTATTATAATAATTATAATTATAGAAATAAGGAAAAAATCTTATCTAGTAAAGAATATCTAGATTATATATGTATTATTGGAAACATTTTTATTTCTTCTAGTATCATATCTTTATTATTAGAGGAAATCAAATCTCCTATATTTATTGTATTGATTCAATTTTGTTGTATAAATAAAACATGTGTTGTCTTAGAAGTACACAATTTCATCTCAATGTCTCTCTCTTCTCCTATAGTTTGATGATGCCTATACACCTGAAGAGTTGGTGGCGGTGGTGAATCTTTATATGCACTAGGCACAACAAGAGGAATATTAACCTAATTAGATGAAGACATAGAAGGAGAAGGACAAGATTTAAAGTGAAGGGAAGATTCACTGAAGGTGACATCTGCTGAAATAAAATAACAGTTCAGAGAAGGTGAGAAACACATTTGTGTGATCTATTGAACCCTAAAAAAACACATTTGTGTGACCTAGAAGATAATTTATGAAGACCAAGACTAAAATTATAAACAAAGCATGTGAACCCAAAAGCTTTGGGAGGTAAGGAGTGAAAAGGGTCATGCTAAGAACAACGTCACCCCAAAAACACTAAGGAACATCACCATGGATTAAAATAATACGAGTTGTTTCAACAAGATGTCTTTTCTTGCGCTCAGCTACCCCATTTTGTTGAGGTGTATAAGCACATGATGTTTGATGAAGAATACCATGAGTAACCATAAATTTTTCAAAAGAATGAGAAAGATACTCACGTCCCTTATCACTATGCAAAATTCGAATGGAAATTCCAAATTGATTTTTAATTTCATTGTAAAATATTTGAAATATAGAAAACAACTCAGAACGGTATTTCATTAAAAACACCCAAGTACATCTTGAATAATCATCAATAAAAGTAACAAAATACTGAAATCCTAAGTTAAACTTAATATGACTTGGTCTCCAAATGTCAGAGTAAACTAAGGCAAAGGGAGATGAAACACGTGAGACACCACTAGGAAAAGAACTATGAATGTGTTTCCCTAACTGACATGACTCACAATAGACAAACATGGAATAATTTGTTGCATCTTGGCAAGACTAGGATGACCCAAGGGAGCATGAATGAGAAAAGGAGAATCTATAATCATGCCAACATTTGCAAAGATTTGTAGTTGATAAATTCCATGAGACTCACATTCGGTGTCAATCATCTGTCCCGAACTCCGGTCCTATAAAGAAACATAATCTTTAGTAAAAGAAATAACACAATCAATGGAACGAGTGAGACGACTAATGGATAATAAGTTAAATGGAGACCCAAAGACATAAAGAACATTATCACAGATAAAGAAGGAAAAAGATTAATAGTACCAACACCATGTGATGGTACCCTATATTCATTGGTCATGGTAACTGAAGGTAAATAACCCATAGTAGACCGGGAAGAGAAAAAATATTGATTACCAATAATGTGATATGTGGCACCTGAATCTAGAACCCAAAGGCCATGGGAAGTAGAGTGAGTGAGGCCAACAAAAGATGTACTTGAATGTGCAACAGAAGTAGTGGAACCAAGGTTTTGAGGATCCTCATACCATTTAATAAATTCATTGAAAATAGCAGGCTTGCCTAGGGTATCTAATGAAGTATGGTCCACGGTAGAAGGTTGCGCAAAAGGAGTTTGGGCAACCGCAACAGATTTAGGAGGACGACCATGTAAGGAATAACATCTGTCAATTTTGTGGTCAAGTTTGTCATAATGGTCACACTTATGATGCCCTTTGCCCGGCTGATGAGGGCGAGTATATCAATGGTGTGTTTACCTGGCACACGTAGAAGGGTAGAACAAGTGGAAGAAAAATTGGACACAATAGGAGATCCAAAAATTTGATCATGAACATGAGAATAATCATAAAGGCCATGTAATCCCAATAACATGAAGAATTTGGATCTTTGCTCTAGTTCTTGAGAAGGAGTGGAGGCAGAGGCAATAACTCATTAAAATCATGAAGAAGAGCATGAAGTTTACTCAAATATTTCACCATTGTACCATCATGGCGTTTGGGAGCTAGAACTGTGAGACCCACCATAAAGACGTTGAATATCATTGGTGTATAATAATTTTGCTTGTTCCCAAACTTCTGAACATGTCATATAGGTACGAAAAAGTTGTTTTAGAGATGAGTGAAAGGTAAATTTGATAGCAATGCATAATTGAGCATCATTTTTCAACCAATGGGAAACCTCATTTTCAGCAACATAGGGACGAGTAAGATGGTCAACATAAGCTTGACTTCTAAGTCATAATTTAATATCTGAAGCCCAAGTGTCACAATTGGTTTTATCCAATTTGTCAATGGAGAGATGAACATTGACATAATTAGTATAAATAGACGGATCCGTTATAGTGACAACGAAAGAGGCAGCAGAAGAAGACATAGATGATAAGGATAGATCCAGTCACCGACCAATTGGCGGCAGTAGCAACGATGAAGGCTCCGGTGAGAGTCTGACAGCGGCTCTGGCGAGGCGGTGGCTGGAAAATTCCAGTGAATAGTGGGTTCACCAACAAAAATTGAACCCTAACCCTATGCTCTAGATACCATATTAAGAAGTGGACTTTAAGTCTAATTCAACTTCATAAAACCGACTTATAAGGTAAGGTTTGTACTCACTTATATACTATGAAATGCTCTAATCACTAGTCTATGTGAGATCTCCAACACACCCTCTCACGTCGAGGCTACCAACTCGTGTGTGAGACTATATCTTATGGGTGGTCCAATAGCGGGTGGCACGATAGGCTCAACAAACTCTCGTTAAGATAGACTTTAAATAACTTTGATACCATATTAAAAGAACAAAAAAGAATAGGGTAAATCCCTTGTGTATATTGAACACATAGGATTATGTTTATATAGAAAAAAAAAATGGGCTAAACCCATTACATAAATAGAAATATCAAACAATATCTATAGTATCTCATAATATCTAACAAAAATAAATATAGGATTGATATCCTTTGTGTAAAATATACACATAAGGGTGTTTATCAAGCTGGTGAATGTATATTTGATCCAAGAGAAAGCCACTTGTAGGGGGAGTGTTGCATAATTAGAAGATAATTATTCCATAATTAATGCATATTTTGTTTTTTATTTATTAGGACAAATTTGATATGTTTTGGTGAATTGATTTGATTTGATTTGCATAGCTTTAATTGTATATTATTTATTGCTTTAATTACTTATTATTTTTTTTCTTAATTAGGTTGTAAATAGTCTATAAATTTAAACTGTAATCACATTTGTAAGCACATTCAGAAATATATTCAATCTTCTTCTTTCAACTTACAACACCGACTCCATAAAGTGAAATTTGCACGCACTTATATACTATGAAATGTCTTAATCTCTAGTCAATGTGGGATCTCCAACATAACTCCCTCACGTTGAGGCTACCAACTTGTGCATGAGATGCTATATTTATGTGTGATCCGATAACGGTCCAAAAGCGGATGACCTGATAAGCCCAACAAATTCACAATAGGATAAGCTTTAAAAAACTCTAATATCACATTAAAAATAAAAAACAAATATAGGATTAATAACTCGTGTCAAATACACACATATGATTGTTTATTTATAGATGGAAATAATAACAAAATGATAAAATAATAGAAACTATGGGCTAAGCTCGTTACATTCAACATGTTCCAACTTGAGTGGAGTGTTATAATTGTTGCATAATCAGGAGAATTATGTTATAATTAAGTGCAGATTCCATTCTATATTTATTAGGACAGATTTGTTAGTGATTTTATTTTATTTTATTTGTACAACTTTAAACACCCATTATTTCTGGCTTTCATTACCTATTATTTCTTTCTTTAATTAGGTTGTAAAACAGTCTATAAGTAGAGACTGTAATCACATTTGTAAAACACCTCAGAAATATATTTCATCTATTTCTTTCAACTTGGTATCAGAGTCATTTCGATCCTATCCTAGCGTGTGTTTGTTGGGCTTATCGTGTCACCCGCTATCGGACCGTTATCGGATCACCCATAATATGTTATCCCATGCACAAGTTGTCACTCTCGGCGTGAGGGGGTGTGTTGGAGATCCCACATCGACTAGAGATGAAGACATTTCATTGTATATAAGTGGGTGCAAACCGTATCTTTATTTTTTAAAGGAAATACATCCTTGATATTCTCAAAGAGACTGGTAAGTTGGGTTGTAAGACCACTGAAGTGTCAATAGAGCAAAATCATAGGATTGAGAATGATGAGGAAAACCCAAAAGTGGAGAAGACACAATATCAAAAACTTGTGGGAAAACTCATTTATCTATCACACAATAGGCCAGACATAGCCTGTGTAGTTAGTGTGGTTAGCCAATTTATGCATGATCCAAGAGAAAGACACTTGCAGGCAGTAGATAGAATTATTCAGTACTTAAAAGCCTCTCCAGGAAAAGGATTGCTATTAAAAAAGGGGGAAAACTTATCCATGAAAGTATATACTGATGCTAATTATGCAAGATCGATTGTTGATAGGAAATCCATCACAGGCTACTGCACGTTCTTGGGTGGAAATCTGGTGACATGGAGGAGCAAGAAGCAAAATGTAGTTGCAAGATCAAGTACGTAGGTAGAATTTAGAGTCATGGCTCAAGGGGTGTGTGAACTCTTATGGATGAAGATCATACTTGATGACCTAAAAATAAAATATGAAGCTCCTATGGGCTTGGCGTGTGATAATAAGTCTGCTATCAGTATGGCACACAATCCGGTTCAACATGATTGAACAAAGCACGTAGAGATAGACTGACACTTTATTAAAGAGAAGTTGGATGATGGTCTTATAGTCACCGAGTACATCCCTTCAACACTCCAATTGGCAGATATGTTTACTAAGGGACTTCCCACAAAACGATTTGAAGATCTTACTTGCAAGTTGGGAATGATAGATATACATTCACCAACTTAAGGGGGATGTTGCATAATCAGGAGAATTATGTTATAATTAAGTCCAGATTCCATTTTATATTTATTAGGACAGATTTGTTAGTGATTTGATTTTATTTGATTTGTACAGCTTTAAACACTCATTATTTCTGGCTTTCATTGCCTATTATTTCTTTCTTTAATTAGGT
>Ga0123341_1002717_pt1 | contig 14746 bp, 5 predicted proteins | sample Turbeapinknodule_FD_89959 | JGI IMG/M metagenome (GOLD analysis project Ga0123341, IMG submission 89959) | Root nodule microbial communities of legume samples collected from Mexico - Turtle bean Mexico pink nodule | ecosystem: Host-associated > Plants > Roots > Nodule | place: Mexico: Nepantla... | reverse complement strand
TGTTTTTCTGAATTTATTCAAAGATGTAGTTTGTTATCAAATCTTAACAAACACTTAAATTGCATTAAAAGATTGGTCAAAGCATTTAATGACTGGAGCGTAATCAGTTAAATCATTTAATGCTCAGTCAAAGATAAAACAATTTTTCTGTTATGGTCCCAAAACAAACAATCAGTTGTTTCTTCGAATCAATCGGTTGTTTTGGTTCTTAACAATTCAACCATTTTAAAAAACAGTTTTCAATCTTTTCTAAAAACATCTAAGTATAAACAATCGGTTGTTTCGACAAAATAATCGGTTGTTTTAACTTAGTTTGAAAACATTTTACTTTCACAAAGGTTGAGATGCTTATGCTTTAGATTCGATCAAGGGGTGGATTACAATATTCAAACTACCCCAGAACTATACTAAACCAGCACAACAACACCAAGCACTGCAAAGGCTTCATTATCCTTCAAAGGGTTTGGATTCTTCAAAGCTTGAACACCACTTGGTTCAACAAAACTTACGTGTTCAACATTTTAAAAGCAAAACACACATGTGGAAGAAGGGTGTTTGATAATAGAAATGCAACTTCAAGTATGGCTAAAGATTTGATTAAAAAAAATATAGGCGACTACTCCTAACATTAACTTGAAGGATAACTTAAGTGAAATAAAGATTTCCAATTAGTATTTGAAAAGAGGAATGTGAAAGACTTGGAAGGTTAAAAAAATTACAACTGACATCGGAGAGGATGATTATAAAATGATATGCACAACTATGGTCATATGCACAAAGATAAAAAGTTGCTATTATTTTCTTTAGTTAGAAAGGTCTTCACCTACTACACGCCTAATATTTAGAAGATTCTATATGTTCCTATAAGATTTAGAAGTTTCTACGTGTACCTATAAGAGCAAATTTAACATTCAAAATAAGATGTCATCCCTTAGTTTGTGTTTATGGCTGCCACCTTAAGACCAAGTTAGGTGGACAATTATTTTTTGTTGTAGAAAGACATTTGAATGATGAATACTTTCTCATAGTGTTTGCAATTTCAAAAATAAAATTTAAAGAGAATTATAAATTGTTCATAAACTTATTATTCTATGATTTTACTATAGTTTAAAATTAAATATACCTTTATTAACTTATTCATACATTATCATTTGAAATTAACTTTTTGAATCAAATTATATTGTTTATCAAACGGAGGAGCAATACAACTTTATTTTAGGGGTGACGAAGTGGATCAAACTCAGTGGACCGACCCGTTAACTCATCGTCACTTAGGTGGAATAGGTCATCATTTTGAACTTGTGAACCTATATTGGTTCATCTTGCCTAACCCGTCAACCCGTTTGGTCACAAGCGGGGCAAGACAGGTCAGACATTAGTCCATCCGCATTTATTTATGGTATTTTTTAGGAAGGATGTCATATTTTTAGAATAAAAAATTAGTGGTTGCCAATATTTTATATGAAATTTTATTTACATTAATTTCTTTATTTATCATTTATTCATTATTTACTTTTTTGTTAGGAATTAAAAATTTGTTTTATTATAATATTAAAGTTTTATTGTTGTTCCTTGTATTTTTATTGTAAAAAAATAATATCAATTACTACAACCAGATAAATAGGTCCAAAACAAAACAAAAAAAAAACTATAAAAACAGAGAATTTTTAAAAAATTGAAAAGTGACGGGTCTAACCGTTAACCCGTCAACACATCCTATGATGGAGCGGGTTACCAATTACAACTCATATAACTTAGATGGGCTAGTCTGGTCTACTCCCGCTTTTGGCAGCGAATTGGGTCAAAACGGGAGATTGACTCGTTTTGTCACTCATAATTTATTTTAATTAATTTTTTAGTTTCAAAATATATCGATTTTTGTTTGTCTTGAAATGTTTTTTATTTTATGTATATAATTTTTAAATTGAGCTTTCACCATTAGTCAATTGTTAAGTGTTGATATGGTAGTTTTAGGATGTCAATTTCATGTATTTATAGAGAGAATGAGTCACCTATCCACACAAATGTCACATATATTATTTTTTATTCATTCTTATTTAATATATTTTTTTACTTTTTGAAATAAATATTGTTGATGTTTGACAAGGTAAAAAAAAAGGCTCATTTATTTACTCCTATGAGTTCCCCCTCTTCTTTTGGCTTCCTCAATTTTGTAATGACAATATCCATTAGTAAGTGGTTGAAGACCTTGTTGGTTATGTTCAATAGAGTCCGAAGTGTATTATGTTGTTAGAGATGGTATGTACACATGGTAGATTCATTGTATCCATAAAGTAAAGGGCATTTAAAGAAGCCATGTGAATTGGTTTCGTGCATTCCAAGGTAGTAAGTAATCTCCTTTTTCCTTTTTTTTCATTTATTTAACTTGTATTTGTTGTCATTTTGTGATCATTTGTATTGTAATAGTGGTCCCCTATTAACCTAGTTTATATTTGGTAGTATGGTGTAATGATTTTTGTTTTATCTTTTAATGTTTCGAATTATTGAAAACTTTGACTTATAAAACCTATTCTTTGAGCATTAGGATTTTGTGGTTCCATATTAGGATTTTTTTTGTTAAAATTGAAACAAGTTATTGACAAGCGATCATTATTTAGGATGTGGTATTATGAAAGTGAATTTTGCATACACCAACCTTACGAAATTATGGTGGGGAGCTAAAAATGGTCCTTTCAAGGAGTTTACATAAAAAAAAAATCATGCATTAGAGATGTTAAATTATGCAATGACTAATTTAACAATCATTGACTTATACATGAAGTGTGAAGATCATAATGATTAAGATAATTTTATTAAACTATATGGCAAAAAGGATGGTAACATGGATGGTGAATCCATGAAGGATGTGTAGTTAGATAAGTTTAAAGAATAAAGGAAAAACAAATTCGATGATGTTTTTTAACATAATAGTGGTATCCATGAATTTGGTGAGTAGAAAGGAGCAATGCATTTGACTCTAATTGATTCCCAAAGTGCAGAATGTGCACCAAACTAAATTTCAATTACATGGTGATGCGCATTTCACATTGTATGTTAGTATGCATATAAAAAGTGCATGTTTAGAAGATGGTGAATGCAACTCGATAGTGGGAAGGATACACCTAAAGATGATATTCAAACAAGTGATGTTGTTATTTTTATTCATGGTGGTGTAGGTGTTGTTGGTGGAAATATATTGGTGGAATATGTGTGTCAAGTAGTGAAAGGGGTGAAATTTATAATGGTGGCCATGTTGGTATATGAGGATCTAGTCCAAGTACATTTGTCCCTTATAATGTGGATGATTTTGGAAAGTAGAGATTCAGAATGTGTTAGGCCTAAGAAAAAGACTCAAGAAGAAACTACTATATAAAAAATTTAAGTTCAAAGTTGAGCATGAAGTTCACTCATGTGAAAGAATTCAAAGAATTTATCCTTGAACACTCAATGTTAAATGTTAAAGAGACTAAAGTTACTAAGAATGCCAAGACTAGAGAAAAAAAAAGCATAAGATTTAAAAGTTTTCTACATGTGCCTATAAGATTTAGAAGTTTCTACATATGCCTATAAGAGCAAATTTAGCATTCAAAATAAGATGTCATCCCTTAATTTGTTTTTATGATTGTCACCTTAAGACCAAGTTAGGTGGACAATTATTTATTAGTGTAGAAAGACATCTAAATGATCAATACTTTCTCATAGTGTTTGTAATTTAAAAAATAAAAATTAAAAAAAAATTTATAAATGTTTCATAAACTTATTACTTTATGACTTAGTTGTCAACAATGAGTCATCATAAGCTATCAACAAAAATGAATCATAGTAACCCATCAACAAAAACAATCATCATAAGCTATCAACAAAAAGTAAGTGATCAATAAAAGGAATGATATTTCCATTGCAAATAAGTATTTTATTTTCTTAATACACAATGTATTGTTTGAAATAACATTATTTGATAAGGATAAGTATAGCCATGGAAAAATTTAATGACAAAAAAGGAATAACTTTTAAATTTATTGGGTGTTTTAGGATTTTTTTTCTTACTTAAAAAATGTATTTATCCGAATGTACAAGTGTTTATTTTTAAAAAAATATATAGAAATATTCTTTTAAATTTTCAATATATTACATGTTATGCTTAAGAGTGACAATTTTCCATTTTCTACTCCTAGAACACGATTTTGTTGGTATGACTTCAAAGATATTTATTACGTATATTTTTTATAATTCCTAATGTATTTATTATATTTGACTTAAGCAATGCAATTTTAACAAAAAATTAGTTATTATTATTTTTTAATCAATTATGTGTTTTCTATTTGTGGTACGAGAATGATTATGTGGATCTCACATCTTTAATTAATTTTTTAATTTTACATATATAACAATTTAACTAGTGATTGTTTTTTATTTTTAATTTAATCCTTGTAAAATAATCGATCATTAAGATATGTGAATGCTAAATTATTTATGAGTTTAACATGTAAATACTTTCACTACAAGAAATAATGATGGTAGAATTCCAAAAAGAGGAAAAGAGAAACACAACATGAGGTTAGTGTGAGCTTAGTGTCTCAATAGAAATGAAAGCTAATATTTTGGTGGTTATGCATTAGACACGACCTTCAATGGGACACAATAAGCCCAACAAACAATCGCTAGGATATACTCAAAATGACTCTGATATCATATTAAGAAGTGAACTTTAAGCCTAACTCAACCTCATAAAACCAGCTTATAAGGTGAGGTTTACATCCATTTATATACTATGAAATGTCATAATCTCTAGTCGATGTGGGATTTCTAGTCGATGTGAGATCTCTAACAATAATTAAACTTAGCGTCACCGTTGAGGACATGAGAAAGCAAATGTGAGTAAATTGTCATCATTGGAGACACTACCCGAGAAACAAATATTAGTGTCGCCTATACCTACGCTAAATGTAATCGAAAATTAACTTGCATCTACTTTGTGTCCCCAATCTAGACTCAATATTATTATGTCACTTAATTTTTTTCATTGCATCTACTTTGTTTCCCCATTCTAAACGCTAACTTATTATTATTTTAATAATTTTTAGTGAGTTAAAGGTCCATTGTGGACACAATATTTGACATTTATTTTTGTGTCTAACTTGAGTAGATTTCACCCTTCATATTAGCTTTTTTTTATAACCCTCACTTTTTGTTGGCAGCTAAAATGAATTTTTCTTGTAGTGTTTCATTGTCCTTTCTAAGAAAGACACAATGTGACCATTGTTGAAGTACAAAATTAATCAACCTAAGAAATGATAGTTGAATCTTAAAAACATTACTCAAAGGTGGATATATAATTATTGGTACTAGAAAATAAGTGCAAATCATCTTAATGGACTTTAGATACAAAATAGGATCACACAAAGTATGTGAATTCATCCAGATGAATACATCATCACCTTGGTAAAGTTAGGACTTAGTGTAATACTCTTTTAGCCATATCTCTTTTTATTATTATAAGATCCACCACTATGAGTTTTTATCACTTCATCCTCACCCTATAACCTCAATCATTTTAGTCATCTTTATCAATACTTTATTATCTAATAGACACGATAATTGTTAAAATTAGGACAAACACAAAAATTGATGATTGAATTCTATTTTTATCAAATTTAAATATTTTTCGTAAACATTGTCTGATTAAAAATATTTAGACGATTATTTAATTCATCAAGTGATCAGATTATAATTCTTTGATTTGATGGATCATATCAAATGCACTTAGGTAACTCAATCGAACACTTGCCCAAGATATTTTTATAGTTTGCTTTAAAAAATTGTCAAATTGTATTTCTTGCATTTGATAGATCAGGACTGATGCAACTTAAAACCATAGGTATAACGATTGAATAAAAATAATTCTCAAATGTGTTTTCACAATAACTCTTTGTACTTGATTAGTACAAATGATAATAACATATAATGAAAAAATAATACAAAAGAGAGAAATACACACAATATTTTTTATTGGTTCATCTATCGTAATAGAGTACATTAAATTATCAATCAACAAATTGAGTTCCACTAGGCAGACTAATGTTGCAAAATACGTTTCGAGTATTCTTTGAACTCATAGTCACTCTTGTCAATCCCTTGAGTATTCTCGACACAAGTCACTCCTAATTTAACTGAGTATTATTTCGGTTCACAACCACTATTGGTTGACCTTGTTGCGTGTTCTTTTCCAAACCAATATTGGCTCAACAAGTATTCTTCCGGATCACAATCATTCTTGACTAACCCTATTAAGGAGTATGATTTCTCAAGTCATTTCTGACTCAACAAAGTATTCTTTACCAAGTCACTATTGGCTAACTGAGTATTCTTTGGACACCAGCCACTCCTGACTACTTCCTTGAGTATTCTTTACCAAGTCTGATTGCAGAGCCCATAACAAAGGACCAACCACCAGGCAATGGCTAGAATAATACAAGAAGAGTGAGACCTAGTTACTCAAGTAAAGACATACTTTTATACATTTTTGAAAAGCCATGACCTAGTTGTAAAAATTAGAATAGGATTTTAATTCCTTGCAAAATAAATTTGTTCAAGTAGGTTTTGGCTTGTAGTTTGCCTTAATTAGACTAGGATTAGAATTAGGGTTTATAAACCCACATAGGATTTAATTGGGCTCAATTATGGCTCATCTTAAACCTTAGGTCGATCATGGTAAACTAATTGGCGCACATGAAACACCTTGCATTCACATAACAAGTGTGACTTGTAAATGCCGCCTAGATTGAATTTAAAACTACCTCCACTTTTTTTCCTTTGCCTTGGCCAGACTTTTCACCTATAAATGAAGGTGTTTGGCTCATTGAAATTTAGATAAAAAATATCAAAGTTATGCTGCCAACATTGCAGCAAAAGCTCTCCTTGTCTTGCCTCTCTTTAGGTTAGACACCTTTGTTGATCGTCTCTCCCTCTCCAAGTGATTAGGCCTCACTTATTACTCTCCAAAACACCTCACGACACTCCAAGCTCCATGAGAACTCTTTGAGTTCTTCCTTGACTTCTCTCTTTCATTGTTTTTGTCTCTATCTACACTTCAATTGGTGTTAGTTTTCAAATCATGAAGAAGGAACTCCATCAAACTCACTCTTGACTTAATGAGTATTATTTTCCAAACAGTCATTTATGGTTAAGATATGAAGATTGTGGGTTTGAATGATCATCAGATCGCAGAGTTTGACTTCTGAATAAGGTTTGTGTCGAAGAGTGTAAGATTTATATTCTTTATCTTAATTCAAATAATTTTCTTTGGTCTTTAGGAGATGATTGTATCTTTCAATATAGTGAGTAACCTCTCTAAGTTCTTCTTGAAGCTTTTTGCGAATCTATAGATTTAACAAAGTTTATGCTTTTAAAACCATTTGGTAACATGATTTGTTAATTTTTTAATTAGACAATTTTATCATTTAATAAATAAAAAGTAATTTATTTATTAAATAATTGAATAACTCATCTACATTTTAAAATAATAAAATAAATTTTTATTTTAAAAATAATCATTAATACATAAATATTTTAATACTTCTCTTACAAAATATAAATATATATATATTTAATTTTTTTTAATTCTCGTATTATTCAATTAATTAATCATAAAAATAATAAATTTATAAAATTATATTGTTTTAATATAATAAAAATATGCATATGTGTTTTCATTGGTCCCATAGATAAAGACCATTTTTTATAATTAAACTAATTATTAATTTTTAACATGACTTTTAAGATATGTATTATTATTATTAGTTAAAAAACAATTTAGCGAGTGGGTCTTCACTAATTTGAAGTAATGGGATTTGAGGTGATAAGATCATTTGATGTTATGGGAATAGTGTATTTGGGAGTGCGTGTAGGTTCACATAGAAAAATTTCTAAAATAAACCTAAAAAGTTTAAAAGTCACAACAACATCTACCGTGTCATATTGGGGGCAAAATAATCATTTACTCTTTCATATTACTGGAAAAACTCGTCATCCATGATTGGTGATCGCTATAGACTTTGAAGCATGGTATAGTTTCTCTTTGTTGTTTGTTTTCTGGACAGTAATAACCCTGTCAGATTTGATTCATGCAGATTTGGGTTCATCACTTTGGGTAAAGAAGAGAAAGGTTAGGGCAGAGATGGTAAACAGAGGCTCCCATGGCTCTGGCGGCCTCTTCTCTGGTAGGTTCCATGCTAGAAAGCTAACCCCAAGCGTCATCACTTTCTATACCATCATCATGTTTGCTTTCTCCATCTTCTTCTTTTTGTTCTACGTGAGGAACGTCACTCTTGATCAAGATCCACGACGCCCTTTGCTTTCTCAACAATCTAATCCTCATCAGGTACTCTGCTATCTCATCTATTCTCTGCGTTGTTTTTCAATTCAATTAAATTGAATCTCATTTAAGGATCTGGAAGGAATTCCTGGCTTTCCTCAATCTATTCGATCCTTTTATCTTGATTTGCATTGCTGTTATTATAGATTCAAATCAGATATTGATTTGTGTAAATTGAACTGGCTCTGTCAAATTGTCTTAAGTGAATTTCTACATCCAACAAACGAAAATAAAATTCTGTTAAGAGAGGCGCGTTTTTGCAGTTGTGGATTGTGACCGTTTTGATAATTGATAGGCAGCATGTGTGTTTGTCATATTTTTTCTTCATACACGTCTTCCAATATTTATCTTTCTCAGAACCATTGCAGGTAGTAATATGTGTGCGCAAAGTGATTGTTTGCTTACGTATTTAAGAGTATCGATTTTTATGTTTGTCATGGTATCAGCTAGGTTTGTTGGTTCTAGCTATATATTAACTAGCACACTGTCAATTCAGGCTTCACTTTTCTTTTTCCTCCCTTATTCACACTCCATAAGTGCTGCATTTGTTTCAAATCGCTACAGGTACCAGAGTTACATGCGCACTATGCGAAGCAACTTTGGGATTCTCCGTTCAATCATAGCTTACACCAGTGTGTCGAGCCAACTACTAAATATAAAGGTTTGAGATGCTGACATCTGTTCTTGTAATAGTCTTTTTTGTTTAGTTTTTTTTTTCTTTCACTTGGTTCCATTTGTTTCAGTTAAGTGTTTTTTTTTCAGCCACTTCTATAGTTGGCTGTTTGGCAACCGGAACAGTGTTGTTATTGTTTTTTGCATTTTTGTCTCTCTTCCTTTCTCTAAAACATGTTTCCACATTTCTACTTCGTCAGCTGCCAAAGGGTTTGATCGCTATCTAACTGTGAGAAGTAATGGAGGACTAAATCAAATGCGGACCGGTGTAAGTCACTTTTTCCTCTCTTGCACCGTCTTGTAACTCGGATTTAATAGCTTAATCATGCCCTTATACTCGTAATTGCATGTATAGCAAATATTTAGATCCAATTACAGTTTCCAACTTCAGTACTGAAGAGTTACTATTTTAGTTTTCTTGTATCTGTCTAGCTGTTTGAGTTACTTTTTTGTTATCAGAGGCTGGAATTTAATGTTTATTTGTTGTCTTTATTCATTATTCTTTTCCTTCAATACTTCAGCAGTTCATTGTATTTGTTAAATAGGATGGGTTGTTATGGTGGAATGCAGTTCAAGTTTTGTTTTTGTCTTTTATGTACAAGGGTTACAGTTTGTTTGCACTGATGGCGCCTACTCTAAGATTGGTAGTCATTGAGTGAAACCAATTGTTGTTTTACTTCTATAATTTATTTGCATTATAAGTAATAATTAAGTTGTCTATAGATATCAGACATGGTGGCAGTGGCACATATGATGAATGCAACTTTAGTCATACCTCAATTGGATAAACGTTCATTCTGGAAAGACTCAAGGTATCTCTTGTTATACACTATTCTAAGATGTGTGTTGTATCATTTTCCAACTTAATCTTCTCATTGGGTTGGATGTGTGCACAGTGTATTTTCAGATATATTTGACGAGATTCATTTCATTGAATCCCTCAAAGGTGATATCAGGATTGTTAATGAGCTTCCCAAAAACTTGGAAGGTATCCCCCGTGCCAGGAAACACTTTACTTCCTGGGCTGGAGTCGGTTACTATACAGATTTGACAAGGTTATGGAGTGACTATCAGGTAATCAAGCTTTTCCTATATGACTTCAATTTCTTTGTGGTTCTCATTTCTGGAGTGGCTTCATTGTAAAACTTCTAATTCCCTTAAATAGATTTTTTGTTTAGATCTAAATCTCAAATTTGAACATGTGAAAAAAATTAGGTGTAATTAGAAAATGAATTGTAGGTATAGCCCTCGGGGATTGTTATATTCTAGAAGTATTCAATGTAGTTAATCACCAGAGAAGTAGAAAAATGCAATGTTCTTACAAGAATTCATAGTTATACTCGAGCAAATTTTAGTATAACATATAAAAGAAACAGTCAAAGAAAGCTGTGATTCATATTTTATTGAAGAATATAGAATGATCATACTAAATTTCTGATCAACGACCACATTAAATTTACTCTCTATTTGATGATTACTTATTTGTGGAGTGTGTACAAACTCAATGCCTCTTCTCCTCATTGAAGGGAATTTCTATTTTATGTTCATGATTGGGAAGTGATCATCGTATTTGTCATTGTTCCATGATCATTAAAATTCACTTTTTGGTTGTGGACCTTGTTTATAATTAAAATGTATTGAACAAATAATGATTTGATCTTCCAGGTGATACATGTTGCAAAATCAGATTCTCGACTTGCAAACAATGATCTTCCTCTGGACATACAGAGGTTGAGATGCCGTGCAATGTATCAGGCACTTCAATTTTCTCCTCCTATAGAGAATTTAGGAAAGGTTTGGCTTTTTTTCAGTGGTGTAGTTAGCATCCTAAACATCTTGCAAAAATATTATGTGTACGTTGTCATATTGCATTTAGTAATTGATAAAATGATGATGTAATCAGTGATTCAATTTTCATTTTGATTTTTTTCTTTATTTAAAGAAGCAATTTAGAGAGATTGAAGAAAAGAATGCATTGGCAAGGATACAAATTGAAATCAATTGAGTTTTTCTTTATTTTGTGCCTAAATATCTGAGATTTTAAAGGCGAAATGGTTGGACATTAAAAAGTGAAGGAAAGACATATCATTCTTTGGTCTATTATTGGTTTCATATTTATAATAAAATGTTACAAATCCGGAGCGTAACAGTGCACAAATGGAAAAGTGTTGATTTTAGAGGATTTGCTGGCACAAAGAGTATTGACTAATTAAATATTGTTAGTTTAGGATTTTTTGGGAAATTTGGTATATAGGGCTGACTGACGTAGTTGTCTCATCTTTTAGTAGGGGTATATAGGGCTGACTGACATAGATGTCTCATCTTTTAGTAATATAGTATTAGAAGTATTGGAATATAAAATTGAATTTTTTAAGTATTTTGAATGTCCATTAGTTGTTAGGTTAAACATTTTGACGATTTAAGTCCAGTATTTTTGTACATCATGCTAGAAAATGATGCATATGGTCCCAGGTTTGAGATGTCCTTTTTACTTTTGATGCATTTAAGATGTCTACATGGGGCTTCGTGTTAAATTAGGTTCTGAGCATACATGACGATTACAAAACAGAGGTTGGTGGATCGGCTGAGAACACATGGAGGAAGATATATCGCTCTCCATCTGAGATATGAGAAAGATATGCTGTCTTTTACGGGTTGTGCTTATGGTCTGACAGATGCAGAATCTGAAGAGCTTAGAATTTTGAGGTAGAGTGAATAGTTATTGTGTATCTGCTACTATGTATTGAAAAAAAATGTACGTTTTTGTGTAAAACTCTAGAATAACCAATCAGTTTTCAAAAAATGTTTCAATTCTTCTAGGGAGAATACAAATTATTGGAAAGTAAAAAAGATAAATTCGACAGAACAGAGAATTGGAGGATTTTGTCCACTGACACCAAAAGAGGTGGGCATTTTTCTTCGTGCTCTTGGATACCCCCCATCTACACCAATATACATAGCAGCTGGAGAGATCTATGGTGGTAATACTCTTCTTTCGGAGCTCTCATCCCGCTTCCCTAATCTAATCTTTAAGGTTTGTAAAAATCAATGTTTTTCTGTGTTAACATGTAATCCAACGCCACATAATTTGCGAGTGAGGTGTAATGATGACTTGGTTAATTTTTGGTTAATGGCAACAGGAATCCCTTGCAACTCCTGAAGAGCTGAAAGATTTCACTAATCACGCTTCCCAATCTGCTGCACTTGATTACATAATATGTGTGGAGAGTGATGTATTTGTTCCGTCATATTCAGGAAATATGGCAAGAGCTGTTGAGGGACACCGCAGATTCTTAGGTCACCGCAAGACAATCAATCCAGACAGGTACTGAATTCATGGAACTAAAATTCTGTGGCCCGTGGATACATTTTAACCATCTGTAGGTATCCATTCTTGTTTTCCTGATAATTACATGATTTACATCTATTCGCATTGGATGAGTGGACATACTGGACAATATGGGGTTGGGAATGGATGCATTGGAGACAATGCTGGATAGTATTTGTTGTAAAAAATTGATAGAATCTCAGCATTGGACATGTGTAACAAGGAAAACCATCTAGAAGGATTTAGATGTTAATTATTTGCATATAGAATGATTCATAATAGAATATTATGGCATCATTTGATTCAGGTAGCTACTCCCCTAGTGAGAAGACGCTTGGTCATTGTTATTGTCCCTGTTTCTTACACTGTCATTTGATACATGTTAATTTGTATCAGGCTAGTGCACCATGCTTAACGATAATGTTTGTTATGCCATAGAAGTTTTAATGATCTAATATCTCATTCTGGATTTCACTTATGTAGAAACATACTTGAATTTATACCTTCTATTCCTCTTTTTTACCCCTTTCTAATTTCTTGTTCATTTGATCTTCAGGAAAGGTCTGGTTGGAATTTTTGATAAGCTGGAAACTGGAGTGCTTGAAGAAGGAAGGGAACTGTCGCATATGGTACAGCGATTGCACAAGAACAGGTAACGTTCTTGCATACCATTCTTTAGATTCCAATCCCCTTTGGTGCCTCTATGACGTTATTATCCAATTATCAAGATGACATGATGATTAGAAGTTAAAATTGGTTACAAACTTCATTTTTCTTTTATTTTAGAATTATATTTCCTTTTGTCCTTTTAATATGCAATTATTCTCCGTTCCATCTAACATGCTTTACTAGTTCTTTCCCCTTGCAACCTTAGTTGATTTCATTTCCCCTGTAATTAAAATAAAAGAATTTACATATTTTGCAATGTTATACTCGTAGGCAAGGAGCTCCAAGGAAAAGGCATGGTTCTCTACCAGGAGTCAAAGGCCGAGCAAGATTTAGGACTGAAGAGTCCTTTTATGAAAATCCATATCCTGAGTGTATATGTGGTTCTATAAGCAAACTACAAATAACATGACGACAAACCAAACTGCAGTTATCTTTTATTTTTTGAGAGACAGGTTAATATGTAAATTTAGTTTTGACGAACAGTAATTCTAATTAGACATATCTGGTCTGCCTGATTTGTCTGTGCCCTATCTATACCCATGATCACGAACACGTGATGTTGGCAGCTTGGCCAACAATTATCTTTATTTAGCATTTATTAATTTTAGAACCCAAGAAACGAATACTTTGTAGTTGGATCACGCAGGTTTTATAAGACATTATATATTCGTAGATATATAATATATTGTCTTTGCTGCTTACATATGAACTGTAGGACCCAAGGTGAGCCCAGGGAAAAGAGAGAACAGGGACGGAAAAAGATATGATCCGAAAGTAGGGGTCAAAATTGAATAAATATAAAAGCATCATAACTGATAAAAAAATAGTGATTTTCAAAATATCTAAGAATATAGGAAAATTTATCAAATTGGTGCAGTTTCTTTTCAATTTTACCAAAATGAACAAATATTTTTTTAAATTACTAATATGAGTAAATTGTATTTATATATCACTTCCTTATTATAAAGAAGTCCCGTTTAGGTAGTTGATTCTTTAAGGCTATGTTTGGATTGGTTGAGATTTGTGAGGATGGGAGGGAGTAGATTTATGAAGATTAAAGAGGATGTGTGAGAATGTGAGGTTGTTTGGATTGAGGGATGATAGAGTAAATTTGTAAGGATGATTTATTGAAATTTGTGAAAGATATGATAGTTGGAAGGAATTTATAAATTTTTTTAAAGGTGTAAAATGTATGTTTGCAAGGGTATCAACGTAAAAACGTATGCTCCTACATTTAATCCTCTCAAATCTGCGCATTTATGTGAATATGACAATTTGCTATCTATTCGCTCCTCCATTCACATAGGTACATCCAAAACAGTGGAAACAAACAAGGTAGTCACCCGCTCACCAATCCTCACTCCAACCTCATCCGCAGAAACAAATAGAGCATAAGTGAAGTCATGGGCCAAAATACAAATTTAATTAACCTGAGTTGTTTTTGTTTTATTTTTTTATTTACAATAAAATCATGTAAAGAGGCACGACTTGAATTCAATACAATTTAAACTAAACTAGTGCATGAGGGGACACAATTTTAGTATTGTGATCTAAGGTGAAGTCAAGCAAGTGAGACATGGTTTCAATATGTATTTGTAAAGCAGAAGTCGTGTTTTAAGTTCACGACTTCCTAGTTTTAGGACATTTTTTGAATTTTATAATCTGTTAGATTTTTTTTTATAATTTTATGTTTAAGATATACT
>Ga0123341_1002715_pt1 | contig 14757 bp, 9 predicted proteins | sample Turbeapinknodule_FD_89959 | JGI IMG/M metagenome (GOLD analysis project Ga0123341, IMG submission 89959) | Root nodule microbial communities of legume samples collected from Mexico - Turtle bean Mexico pink nodule | ecosystem: Host-associated > Plants > Roots > Nodule | place: Mexico: Nepantla... | reverse complement strand
GAATAAGAAATGACACAATAACCATAATACAATAATAAAATTAAATATTAATATAAGGATAAAATAGGGAAAAAAGAGAGCAGTTAAGAGAGAAATCCCTTTATATATAGGTATAGATAAATATAGATTTTAATATACTTTCTTATTATTTTGACATATAATTACCTAATTCAACTATATATAAATAAACAATTATTATATTATTTTTAATATTTTTTCAGTTTTTCAAAATTTTTATCTAGTTCAAATTAAGAAAGATTTGACATTACAAATTGAAGAAGTAATGTTTCATTACACAATACTATGTGAAAATAACACGCGATAAAAATTGTGAACAAAATAATATAATAATAGTTTAAATTAATAAATAAAAATAATTTAAATTTATGAAAACATATAAAATTAAATTTGATTAATATTAACTAGATAAACTCAATTAGATAGTTTAAATAAGTAAACACATATAACTTTTGAAAAATAAATAAAAGCATTAAAAAAACTAATAAAATAATTATTTTAAAAAGACAACACTATAATTATACAATAATATGACTTAGTCTGATTTTATATTAAAATTGGATTTAACTTATCTAAATAATCGATTATTGACCTATTAATCATTAACACATAGATTAAATAAAGCTATTCAAAATCTTAGAAAAAATAAAGAAATATTTATTTGTGTTTGAAATTGATTGAGAAAGATACAAACTTTAAGGATTATTACAAAGCTTGTCAATCTTAACTCTGACTAGGTTGGATTATTAAAACACTGATGAACCTCAAATCCAACTTGGTTGGATTATTAAAAAAACTCATCAGTCTCGACCCTTACTCAGTTGAATTATTAAAATGTCGATCAACCTCAACTCCAACTCGATTGAATTGTCAAAATGTTGACTAGTCTTGACTCCAACTGGACTAAATTATTAAAAAGTTGACTATGATCAACCTTGAACCCAACTTGGTTGAATTATTAAAATGTTGATCAACATTGACCCCAACTCGACTGGGTTATTAAAGGTTAACTATGACCAATATCGACTACGATTCAGGCGGACATAAGTTCGTTTTCTTAAAATCTAAGGCAAATGTCAACCTTATTTCTAAGGTAATTTGAATAAGATTAATTTATGTCATATTGAAAATGGACAATCTAATATTTCAAGTACAATCATATATCGATTATATACAACTTACATCATAGTTTATTTATGGATTTGTTGTCGATTAAATCACTTCGCCTACCAAACTTGAGAGTCGTGTACCGTTAGTTAGTTAATCCAATATCTTATTAAGATAAATATAACTTATTTAAAGAATCAATTACAAAGTGTATTAATCATTAACATATAAATTAAATAAAATTATAATGAATATCTACTCTTAATACCAAAAATCATTTTAAAAAAAATACAAACTTTAAAGACTAAATAGTATTCTTTAACATTAAAAAAAATGTCTCATTCCAACATAATTTGAGTTCATTTAAACTTTCAATCATAACATTTGATTTAAAAAAATATAAATTTCATTTCCATAATAAAATTTATACAATTGTATTATCGACTCAATTATTCTTATAAAAAACTCTTAATCTCAATTTTAATACAACAATTAATTATATTTTAAATATAATCCATTATGCAGTAGTATTATTAAAATATATATTGAATAGATATTTAATGGTAGTTATATTAGTTAATATTTCATCAATTATATCGTAAATATTTTATTAGTATTATTTATAATAATACTAGTTAATAAATAATATAAAATATAATTACTAATAATACAAAAGTTATTTTCTTCTGTTATTTTTATTCTCTTTAGCTTAATTTAAATATATATTTAATTCTTTTCCATTTCCTCACGTTACATCTAATAATAGCAAAGCTCCCAGAGAATTTGGTGTAGAAGAGGATAAAAGAGCTAAGAAAAAAAAAGAGACAAGAGTATAGAAGTATAACTAAGTCTAATAATAATGAAAATGTGTAGAAATTAAAATTTGAGAAATAATAAAAAAAAGGTGTGGGTTTGGTGGGAGGAGTAAGAGGGTTTGTTCATGCAATGGACTCACCTAAAGCAGTACATTGATTTTTGGTAGGCGAGTTTTGAATTGGCATTGAAGAGGTGAACCGGTGATCGTAACTCACAATTGGAAGATGGTGAATCGTCCTCGCCTGACTCGGGTGGCGACCAGCGATGACGAAGACGAAGCGCTGCGCCCACAACGCACGCGGAAGAGGATGAGGCTTCTGGAGGAAGACAACGATGACGACAATGAAGAAGAAGGAAAAGAAGAGGTACCGGAACCGCCTCAACCTGCGGAGGACGCTAAGCCTATTGGCGACGCTGTTAGGGTTTCGGGCAAAGGAAGAGGCAGGAAAAGGCACTATGACTCCTTCGAGTTCGATGGCATCCAATATACTCTCGTAAGCTTCTTTTTCTCATCAATTCTTCAATTGTAGGGATTTTATGACCACTGTGTAGTTCTAATTTTGGTGTTTTTGGTTTGTGCAGGAGGATCCTGTTCTTCTCGTACCCGAGGAGAAAGGCCAAAAGCCATATGTAGCAATTATTAAGGTACTGTTATCTATTTCCCTTGTCAATTGATATTGGTTGTGATGTTAAATCAAATTGGTAGTCAATTGAATGTTTCATGCCTGATAAATAATTGTTACTCCCCTTTATGAATACTTGTTTGTGTTGAATTGGTGTTGTGGAGGGTTTTCTGCAACTTTTATCTTCTTTCAAGGACTCGAATTTTAGACGTTTTACTGCTGTCAGGACATTACACAGTCTATCAATGGCAACGTGAAAGTAACTGGACAATGGTTTTATCGCCCAGAAGAAGCTGAGAAAAAAGGAGGTGGAAACTGGCAATCGTGTGATACGAGGGAGCTGTTTTATAGTTTTCATCGTGATGATGTTCCAGCGGAGGCTGTAATGCATAAGTGTGTGGTGCATTTTGTTCCTAGACACAAACAGCTTCCAAAACGTAAGGATCACCCTGGGTTTATTGTACAGAAGGTGTATGACACTGTGGAAAGAAAACTCTGGAGGCTGAGTGATAAGGACTATGAGGATATTAAGCAGCAAGAAATTGATGTTCTTGTTCAAAAGACTCTGGAACGTATTGGTGAACTTCTTGACATTGAGCCTAAGGAAGCCCCTGATGATGACGAGGACCAGATGAAACATAGAAGAAGCTTAAGCTTAAGGAGAAAGAGTGTTTCACCTCCCAATGTTTCAAAGGAAGAGGAGGAAACACTCAGGAGCGAACAACATCCAAAGTCAGAAACACCAGTGACTTATGTAACTAATGCCTCAGAGTATTATGGCATATTGGTAAAATTCAACGCGCTAACTGGAGATAGCCATCGTGACAAATGGTTGGAGAGGTTACTTCAACGCATTCAGTACATGTGTGATTCTAATGATAGCAAAGAAAGGGACAAAGGATTGGGAAATGTCAATTCTGATGAAATCAACGGTGGAAGCAAGCATATAAGTTCAGAATCAGTAAATGACTGTCAAGATAAGGTTCAGAAGGTGTGATTAATCTCTATTTTGTTCTCTAAATTTATCATTTCCTTATCGGATGATATGAATTCGGTTTCTTTCCCTCATCCCCCACCCCAAATTTTTCTGTACAGAGTTCCAAGTCTTTTATCTGGCCAGATGCTGCTGTATCAGCCATAGTTTCTCTCGAAAAAGCTTCACACGAGGCTCTCTCATCAGATTCTACGAAGTACAACCAAAAGTTGCGGCAATTGGTTTTTAATCTCCAGGTCAGAAGATGACTTTTGCATATACAAGTTATATTCTTGAAAAAAAAAACTAAATATTTCTGCTAAATTCTAAGGTGGAACTTTTAAAATTGTTGATCGATGTTCTGTCATCTTTTAAAAGTAGTGTCTAAAGGTTACAAATGTGAACCATTTATTATCTTTCTATTTAACAAATAATAAGTTGGAAGGTTAGATGATAATGCTATTGCATACTAAGTAATTTATATATGTATGAAACACACTATCTATATCCATGTGTTGTTATCTCTTCTGACGATGGAAAAGAAAGGGAAAAGCTAGTTAGAACGTCTTTATCACAAGTTCTTACAGCAATTTTTAAATCTAAGAACCCGTATTTGCTCAGTCCTTCTGTTGGAGAAGAGTGAGTCGGTTTCCATACTGGAGAATCAGTTCTTATAGAAGAACCCATAAGAACTGTTTTTAAAATAAAAAATAATTTTAGATCCCAGATATAGTTGAGAAAGGAGGGAAAATAACAAGCACTGAGACCACCACATCCATGATGACACCTATGGTTGCTGTTGAGTCAGCGTCTACAGTCAAGGTCTAACATCCTCCATCCAATCAACCATCTTTCTTGTGTCTTATGTTCAGACCCATCCATGGAGAAAGGGGAGAGAGGAGAATTTAGATCAGCTGGTTGAGATGACCAAGGAGGCGAAAGAGCGTGTGTGATAATGTGACGACAAAAGGGTGGGAGGGTAGGGAGGAGAAAGGAGGAAGTGAAGGGAGTATTGCATCATTTGATAGTTAAAAACAAGGAAAAGAAAAAAGATAAACATAAGAACCCAAACATAAGGGTAATTTCTTAACTCTAAGTTGTCAATAGAGGGCCCAAAACAATGCAGAGAACCCAAAATGGGTTTCAGCATTAAGGATAACCTTAGCTGTAACAAAAATTAGATGTTCTTACTTGTATCTTGACCATCATCATAACCTGTGATTTTGAGATTTTTCGCTTGAGAAATCCGTTTGAATATCTATTCTTTGAACTTAAAGCCTAACTCAATCCCCCTAGATTAGCTCATATAGTGAGGATATTCCAAGCTTTAGAAGAACTAGTTAGGCTCTATCTATATATAGTTGAATGCACGATCTCAACCTCGTAAGAGTTAATGGCTTGTTGGTTGCACAGGATGATGTTTCACTCAACTTTTTTGGTTAGCTTCTTCACATGTAGTATTTTTCTAGACAGCGACAACAAATTCTGATAAATTCTACAAAGGCAGTCTAGTGGTAATCACAAGGACTACCCCCCCACTCATGCCGAAAGCTATGGGCTACGAGCATGGCAATGTAGGTGGTTTAACAATGAATTTAGGATATAATTTTATACTATTTCAAATTTTGGGTCCAGATGTTACTCAACTTTGCAAAATTGAGTTATATGGTAAGGATCACCAAAACCCTATAAGCACTACTTAGGTCTTATTTCCAATCAATATTGAATTTTCACCCCCTACAAGTGGATGCCCAGATGGCTGTATTTTGCAAAGCCTTGCTTAATCTTCTGGATAAATCCTGTAATCATAGGTAGACATTTTTGAGACATTTACAACCAACTCTGATAGGCTACAATTAAGGTGAGCTAGAGGTGATTGCATCTGTAATGACTTTCCAACACCCTAGTACTCACTCACTAGTTATGGGATTGGAGCATGACAATGATCTTAAGCTCTAATGCTGTCTTAGCATTTAAGTTTAAGATCTATTTTAATCCCAGAAATTGGTTTGTATGTTGATGATTGGCCTTGTTGTATGATGGTATACCATATTGTCTTAAGCCCCTAAGAGTTGATGCCTTGTTAGCCTGGCTGAACACCATGATGCTTGACCCAGTCTTTTTGGTCAGTCCTTTGTAGGTAGTCTTTTTTAGGCATTGACAATCTCCTCTGAGGGGCTGCATAAGGTTGGCCAGGGATGACCACAACTAAAGCGACTTTTCACTATTCGTGTATATGTTTCTTTCCTGCAAAAATAATAATTTGATTCTATTGTAAATTTTTTTTTACAGAAAAATGCAGTGTTAGCATGCCGTCTGTTAAGCGGAGAATTGGAACCTTCAAAACTATTAAATATGACACCCAATGAATTAAAGGTATGATATATGTCCACATCTTTTACAAAAATATCAATTGGACTATTGAGTTATTTGTTTATGATGAAATGATGAGCTTGTTTCCTAGATTTCCTACCACTGTTTTTTTTTATCTCAGCCATGAAGCATCTTTCTTTTTCTCCATTAGTGAAATACATTAGGCTCAATTAGGAATTTAAGTGATTTGAGTTATTTGTGAACTACCTGAGTTCGACCTGTTAAATGCTCAATCTGAGTTCATTTTTTAGATTATTAAACCTGTCAAGCTTGATGTTAGGCTCAATTATTCTAAACTTTAACTCGAAAATAGTTCCTGAATAACCTGTTTATACCTTAGAAAATTAGAAAAATGAAGATTACATAGATTCTATTGTATAATACCACTAGACTAGCATGTACTTCTATTTTATAGATTACTATCCAGTTTTTAAAAATAGCTATTAAATAATATACATATAAAAATTAAAAATATTTTTAAGGAAAACTTCCACAAAAGCAAAAATAATCAAGTTATAGATGCGCTAGATAAGTCATGTTGAAGCTGTATTTTTCTTTTCCTGAATATGTCAAGGTCATGTTTTTAGTTAGGTTTGTTTGAGCAAATGTATTAAGCCTGAACAACTATTTTTCTTTTCACAAGTCTCGACCTTCTAAAGTAGTCTCTTGCATATTATGCCTATTTGCCGTATATATTTATCTTAAAAGAACATAGTTTTGGCTTGGTTCATTTTTATACAAGAAGCTAGAACATTTGCTTGGCCAACGATTCTTTTCAGAATAAAATGAGTTGAGTTACAAACATTTGGATTTAATAAGATCATTTGTAAGTAGTCCTTTTTGAGACATTGGCAACCAATTCTAGTAGGTTGACATTAACAACAAATCTAGGACAACTTCTAATATTATCTTAGAATTTGGGATTAGGACCTAACTCAAGTACACAAATAACCCCTTTGTAGGTGGTATTTTTTGAGAAATTGACAATCTATTTTGATAGACTGAGTTAAGGTGGTCAAGAATTGATTGCAATTAAGGTGACTTTCGAAGATGCATTATAATCCGTTGTAGGTACATCTTGAGACTACTCAAATAGTCCTTATTTTAGTGCTTGCTTTGTTTGGAATTTCTCTGTAGGAATCAAGCCTTACTAAGGCAAAGACAAAGCAGTGGTAAATATATATTACATTTTTTGAAATTTTACTTCTGAAATTGACTGATGTTATTCAATTCAAGGGCGCTTTGAAATAACTTTTTATGTTTAAAAAAGCTATTTGCGCTGTCTTCTATGAAAAAACTAAAAATACATGAACACATCAATAACAACTATGAATTGAAGGTATGGTAACCTTTGTCATCAATTTTTGAAATTTGCCTTTGAAAAAAATTGAGCTGCTCGTTGATGCATAACTTCTTATGGCATATGCTAAACGTATGAACTTTAGGAGGGTTTGGTTGCTGACAAAAGAACCGAGAAGCCTGACGAAACCCAACATTTGCAAGTAAAATTTCCATCTACAGTTTTCTTGTCATTAACTATTTAGTGTGAAGATATATGTTAACAGCTTTACTCCCTCTTAAACAGATGACAGATGGCCGCTGCTCAAAATGCATGGAATTTAAGGTGGGTTTGAGAGAGATTATCCATGCTGGAAATAATGAACGATATCAGGTTTGCATCTTTTTAGCTTGAGCTCCTATTTCCAAAACTATGTCGTGCACTTTTATGGCCTGGTTTGATTGCTTGTTGCTTTGCCTTTACAGTTGGAATGCGTTTCCTGCGGTCATTCCTGGTATGCCTCACGAGATGAGGTGTCTATGCCTATCATAGATTCATCTGATTCAAAAAGAAACATAGGCACAGCGCCGTAGTAGTCTGTTGCATAATTTAAAGATGTTCAGATGAAGCTGGTGAGGCCCTGTGATTTCAAAGTCAGCCAATGACATCTCTTACAAAACAAGTTAATCGTATATCTCCAGATATTATTTTGCAAGTCAGTCCAGGAAAGATGACCGTAAACATGTATCAATCTTGTACAGTGTTCAGTCACATCATAGCAAAACATTGTTCATAAATAGATTTAGTTCTCCTCATATTTGATTTTCGCATTACATGCAAAAAGCGGTTGTTTTGGGTAATACTTCACATTAACTGACTGATGTTACCTTCTACATAGTAAGGGTAATGTTTGTCATAACAGTGAATTTCTTAATTTGACTTTGATTATATATAGGTGCTAACTTTTTAAAGTCATTAATGGTCAAAGTAAAAGTAACATGCTTGGATTTGTGTTTAGCATCTTCCTTATCACTGGATTAAATAAGAGCAAAAGATGTTACCTATGATTGTGACGTGAGGATCACTTATAGGGCACTAGTTACCGTTAGCCCTTTGCTGATTACTTTTATTTTGAGCCAAATAAAGGATTGTTGGTGGCATTCTGTTTCTGATGGATTTCTTTTAATTTAATCCGCTAATTTGTGTATGAAAACCTCATCTTTTGGACAGGATGTCAGTTACCAGTCGTGACAAATTTGGGATGCACTAATATTTTGTTCTTTCGTTTCTATTTTCGCCCTGCAAGATAACAATTCTTGATGTTACAGCTACACTGACCTTTATTAATTACCACCCCAACTAAAGAAGAATAAGTTACTCCGCTGATGGCAATCACATTTACTAAATCGTTATGAACCCAAAAAATAATTTTGGCAACATGTGATCCAAATAACTCAGCGTGAATTCAATGTTTTTGCCCAAATAGTTCATTGGAAGAAAGTTCAAGTTATTTACCTGTGAACAAACGGTGACATGACATTAAAATAGGAGGGAACATGATGGCCCCCATTAGTGCGACGGTGACAACTCACCGTGACGATATTCAATTTTTCATCAACCAAATGCAAAAGTTGAACTAAGAGAACCAATTTAATGCTTGAGATGGTCTGCATAATTTGGAGCACAAGTGGAACAAGTAAAGTCAAGGGACTATAAAACCGAGGGTGACCAAGTGTCATTCTCTCTGGATGCACTGTAATGGATCTTAAATTACTCCTTAACATGTTCAACGTCATTTTCTGAAATTCATTATTTGTAATATTGTTCTTTCAGAAAATAAACTTATCCACAAGTCCTTTCCTATTTTATAATTATTTATTTGATTAACCATCCAATTCCCTCATTCAGCCTAACCTCCGACAACCACTGTAGCTCATTCTGTTATTGTTTCAGACTTTTCCTTTTTGCTTTTGTTCTTCTCATATTCAATTCTGTCCACAATTTATCTCTGATAATACCACTAACAATACATATATAGTAGTAAAAAAGGTGGGAACTTTGTTGGTTTCGACTACACCCATTTAATTCTGTACTTTGATAGGAATAAGATCGCAAGACTAAACTATATTAATCTTTTAGACTTGATGTTTAATAGAGTAAAACTTTTATTTATTTCATCAAGTTTCATGTGTTAACTCATTTGAAAACCAATTCAATCCTAACCAATCATATATGATACTACTGATGTTTATCAATTATTACATAATTTACCAAAAATATGGATTAGTAGCATCTTCTAGATTTATGGTCAAAACAATGTGTAGGATCCTAACATTAACATTTGAGTTTTGAATTCTATGATAAATGATTTTATATTTTTCTTACAATAATTTTGTATCAATTCTTAAAAAGTTTAAATATTGTTTTTGTGTTTTAACCTTAAACACGTTAATATTCTATTTCTTATTTAATGTTAAGAATATTTATTATCTTAGCATGCAGAGAGATGAATTATTGATTTCATGGAAGAGTTTCACCCTTTATGGGGTTATTTGTCTTTTCACATGGCTGCACGCACGCTCTATAGCGGCTCACTTTACTTTACCGTGCTTCTTTGGTCCCATGCTGATCGCTGAGTGAGACAAAAGAAAAAGGCAAATAATAATAAAATTTACTAGTTTTTTTTATCTATTTGAAATTTAATTTGTTCAACTTGTTTTTTTTACTGTTTTGAAATATGTTATGTTATTTTCAGGTAACAAAATATTTTAATGATTTTTTTTCTTTTTAATGTAGTTGTCCAGAGTTTTTGAGTATCTCAGGCCTAAAACACATCAAGTTAAAAATATATATTTTTAATTAGTGTGTAATTTATTTTTCTTTCTCGTATATTATTTTATATATTAAAATATTTATTTATTTTAATTGGTCTCGTTGTTAACCTAATTCAACAATAAATATGTTATTTTTCATTTAAGATTACTACTATTCATAATTCTTTGACTTCAACTATACGATATTAATGTTCTTATGTAGAAATATCGATAAACACAATCTCTTTATACGTAATATTTGACTCGCCAATCACTAGTTAAACTCCATATATATTTTAATAATTAAAGAATATATTCAACATTTTTATGACATGTGGATAAAATTGAATGTGAAAAAGAAATGTAAGGAGGAAAATGAAGAATTTTTTAGCCTAGTAAATAATAATAATAAAAAGAGAGAAAAAGAGAACACAGCATAATGATGGTGTTCGAGGACATTGGCTTTAGTAGCATAGACATATACAGAAGATCATCTGTTCAGTGTCTCTTCTTTACCCTCCTTTTCATGTGAGAGAGACTTCATTGTTCTTCTCTGTTCTCTAGTTACCCTTCTACCTTCACTTTTTCACACCATTTATCATGCTTCACTCCTTCTTCTTCTTCTTCTTCCCACTGTCTTTGCTTTTTGTTTCCGAATTCTGATTTTCCAAGGAGCCAAGAAGGATTGCTCTTTCTTCAGTTACATTCTTGGAGACTTTTTGATCAAGTTTGAAGCCAATGATTGTGTGTTGACACTCGTTCTTTTCATCACTTCTCCAACAACTACTTCAGTATGGCCCTTTCCTTTTACTGCTTTCCATTTCTTGTAATTTCCTACTGTTATGGTTTGGTATTAAAGTGAGCTTTATTTGAATTTTTCGAATATTGCTCTTAACATTCGCGCTGCAATTACCATCCTTGTAATTACTTTACTCAAATTCTGGGTGTTGCGCATGTTTTTACCTTTTCCTTTTGCAATTTTTTTGGCTACAGATCACTTAGGATCCTTTTTTTGGAGGGAATAAAAATTGTTATTTTCAAGTTTTTCTGCAAGCCAATTTCTAACTTCTGACTACATACACTGGAAATTTTTTTTGCAATTGCAAGTTTGTATATCTGTTGTCAGTGTAGGTGGCGTTTTTACTTGCAATTAGCAGTTTGTTGTGAAATATTATCACATTCTGTTTGAATTGTGATTTTCAGCAGTTTATGTTAAAATTCAGGGCCGAACCATTATTGATAATTCTGTGTTGTCTGGGAAGCTGAACTAAATATTCGTAGATTAGTTGCAAAACTAAGATTTAAAGCTCTTTCAATTACACACCAAATGCAACATTGTGTTAAGTTCAATTTGATCTCTCTTGCAAAGTAATCATTTTTTTTTAATTTTCCTTTGAATAGCATTGCAGGGTTGTAGTGTGTGAATGGGGCAAGAATTGAAGTTGGATCTGAACGAGAAGTCTTCCGTGGGTCTTAGTCCCGATACTGTTCTTCCATCTCCGCAATATTGTTTGAATGTGAAGAAAATATATAAAAATGGGAAATCCACTGGGAAAGATGAATTTTTGAAACTAAAAGAGAACTTTGCTGATATCAATTTTGGTAGGTTCCGTAATTCTTCTTCACATAAGAGCCTTCCCTGTAGATCTCATGAACTGGAAGGTAATTTAGAAATGAGAAAAGTTTCCATGCATAAGATTTCAGAGCAAGTTATAAGTATAAAGAAAATGGGCACCATTAGGGGAAGGAAAAAAATAGAAATTTCATGTAGTAGTAGTGATGCTTCTTTTTCGGGCAGTGTTGTTGATTCTCTGTGTGGTTCAGATGATGAAAGTATGGACGAGAGACCTTCTGTAATATCTCAGGACTCAAATTTAGGTTCACCATCTCCATCTGTTTCTGGTTCCTGGGCTGGGATGGAGAACAAGACTTCAAATGGCTATATTGAATTTTGCTTAAATTCGGATGTTTGGGATGGGAAATATGGTGCGGTAGAAGGGATTGGTTCTATAAATACAGAAATCAGAGGTGACAAGGTTGCTGGTTCACTAATCGATGGTAGTTATCATCTTAAAAATGATTCTGTTCATGGATTAAGAAAGCCAGATTCTTCCATGGTTGAAATCTCTCGCATGCAATCTCCATCCGAGAGTGAATGCTCCCCAAGAGCAAGTCCAAAAGTCTCACTCAGCTCTATCAGGAAAAGGCTAAATTCATTCACAAAGTCAAAAACTTTGACAAGTCCAGTGAGTTGTGTGCTGGAAACTACTGAGGTCAAATTAACTGGGACTAGAAATGGTACAAGAAACAGGACTTATCAGAGATCTTTGCTAAATGACTTCTCTAACACAACAAAGCATTCTGACATTATTTCCGAGTTTATCAATAGAGATATACAGTTTTCAGGTCTATCTTGTTCACCTGTTCATCTTCATGGCAAACTCAAGCTGAAAAACAAACATGGACTGCCAGTTTATGAGTTCAAGGTAAAGTGCCCTGAAGATGTTTTTGTGGCAAAGAGATGGAAATCAGACAATGCTTTCAACTGGGTGTATACCTTTCACTCAATGGATAAAAGAAAGAAAAGTACAGCCTCTGACTTGGGGTCCCATTATTCTGACAAAGATTTATCAATGGTAGCACAGATGCTAGTTTCTTCTGATTCATGTTCGAAATTAGAAGTTGGAATGTTTGACAACTCTATGGTGGCAGAATTTGTGTTGTTTGACCTTGCACGCTCAAGAGAAAGTGTTTCACCAGAAAAAAAGTCGTGTAGCGAGCAAAATTGTTCTGACACTCTAAAAGATTCCCGTGTAGGAATGAAGAGAGAAACTTTGAGACCAGTTGAAGAGACTTTGGCAACTAAAAGCAAGCCTATATCAAGCACTGCATGTTTTAACAATTCAAATGCTTATCCTTTGTCATCCACAGAATTGTATTCAAACCCTGAAATGGCTGCCATTGTTTTGCAAATTCCTTTTGGCAAGAGAGAAAACTTGAAATGCGAAAGGAAGGATAGAATAAAGGCTGAAGCGTATTCCAAACAAAGTGACCTCTCTTATAACGGAAAAGTCCTAGAACAGGTGAAGGTGGTACTACCAAGTGGCAACCATGGCTTGGCAAGTGGTGAAAGCCAGGGTCCATCATCATTGCTTGATCGATTGAAACATGGTGGAGGTTGTGATTGTGGTGGCTGGGACATGGCCTGTCCCCTTATTCTTTTAGGCAATCCTGGTGTTCAATTTGCTGAAGACCACCCTCTTATGGAGGAATATCAAACTCTGGAACTTTTTACTCAGGTAAAGCTTCAATTTCACATGAACTCTTTAGTGAAAAAGACTTCAAATAGTCATGCATTTACTTTTCTTTTCTTTTACTTTTTTGTATTTTCTCTTTCCGAATAAAGATATAAGCATCCAGAATAGGATAACAAACAAAAGATACTGACTCTATACTGCTAAGTGGTGTAATTCCAAAGACATGCTTCTGCATATGTGATTCCAATTGGACCTTTTCTGTTTCATTCAGTGCAACACTTTTAACACACTTCGTTTGTGAGGTTCTCATTGTTTTCTCTGGTACTTATTTCTCCTTCTGGTGCATAGGGAGTCAAAGAACGAACTCCTACCTTTGGCATGAAGATGGTGGAGGAGGGACAATATGAAGTTGATTTCCATGCACAGTTATCCATATTACAAGCTTTCTCCATTAGTGTTGCCATTTTGCATGGCACCTCCACCTTCGGTGCTGCAGGGCTGGAGAAAAACAAACAGATTTCTCGACGCAATTCATTGAAAATGCTTCTTGAAGAGGAAGTAGAGATATTGATGAACTCAGTGACCAAAGAAGAGAAAAAGAATGTGGCCAAGATTCAGAAAGGAATTCCTCGACCCTATGTGCTAAACCCACCTTTTTCTCCTATTGCTCGTGTATAAAAGTGTAGAGTACACCTGATCCAACTGAGATATTTCTGCCAGCTTTGTGTCCATTGTTTAAGCCATTGCTATTGCTGGTTTGACCTTGAATTTGGTAGCAAATGCGTAGAAAGAGCATGCAGAGAACAGGATTTACATGAAAGTAGGAGATGCTACATTCTCTCTGGGTCTGTGCTATTGCTCATGATGTCAAAATCATATATACTGTCACCCTCAATGCCCTGCTATCATCTAGAAAATGTGAATCATTGTTTGTAACACCAAATAGAACAGAATATTTTACAGAAAATTGTTGTAGCATGCATTCTAGTCCTTTCTGTATGTAAACATTCAGAAATCAAATGATAATGGAAATCAATCCATTAATTTGTTCAATAAAACTTGCCATTTGCGTGGGATAAATCACAACCGTGTTTCAAAGTCATGTGCATAAATTTCTTCATAAACATTTTTAAGAAAAACTATACGAACAAATATATTTTTTCCAGTAAATTAATTAGTTTTTTTATAAGTTAACTTTTAGAAATGATCTTATTTTAAATTTTATTTTAACTTAAACATAATTGAGTTTTAATTTATTAAAAAAATAGTTTTTCTTTTCTTTTGCGAAATCACTTCTTATAAAATAATTTTTAGCAATTATATATATCATTCATATTTAAAAAAAAATCATATACATCTACATGTATTAATAAGTCATTGATCCGAGCATTGAATTTGCTACTCTTAATTCAGCACTATCATATTTCATTTTGAACTAATTATAAGGAAAAAAACTAGCATATTTAAATATAAAATATATTTTTATTATTTTTATTTT
>Ga0123341_1002711_pt1 | contig 14761 bp, 12 predicted proteins | sample Turbeapinknodule_FD_89959 | JGI IMG/M metagenome (GOLD analysis project Ga0123341, IMG submission 89959) | Root nodule microbial communities of legume samples collected from Mexico - Turtle bean Mexico pink nodule | ecosystem: Host-associated > Plants > Roots > Nodule | place: Mexico: Nepantla... | reverse complement strand
ATTAAAATGAGTATTTTTTTAAGTATAAACTAGTTTATTAAAATATTTCACTCATCACTTACATATTTAACTTTTTCTTTTATTTGTATGTTTGTATAAAGTGAAACCTTCCATTAAGAAAATAAGAAGGGTGGCATTAGAAAGTGGAATCGAATTATGGGTAATGATTGACTTACATGGAAGCTACAAAAGGAGTTTGTGCATGCAATTATGTTTTTGAGATGAATCCATTGAAAAGTAGAAAAAGTTTATTATGAAAATAATGAGGAGAGAATAAAGGTGTTTTTGTTTCAACACAATTATATCTTTCAACGTAATGTCATCATGCTCCATAATCTCCAATAACAACTCAAACTTAATCCACATTAAGAATAATAACAACTCAAACTTTATTCCACATTAAGAATAAGGGTAAACATATTATCACATAACATACAAAGGGGGAATTATAGAGAAGAAAACTGATCTCATATATATTGAGAAAACAGATTATACTATGAAACTAATATATAAATCAAATAGTTTTTAATCAATATTAGGACTAAATAAAATGAATATAATAATAAAAATAACTTATCAGAATTAAAAAAATATTAATTAATTAATTATGAAAATATAATATTTAGTTATTAAAAAATAATTATTTAAAAGAACAGATAAAATGAAAGTGTATTCATGGTTCTTCCTCTTAGTGTGAGAACAAAATGTCAAAATAAAAGAATGCAAGCTCAGAAAAATGACTATGTCTTGAAGAAAGCAAGCATGAAATGGTATGAAAAATTATATTCTCTTTTACTAAGCTGTTGATGCTCCATAATATAGGAAGTTAGTAAGAATACATTAGGTCTTATATTTATCAATACAAAAATATATTACCTTTAAAAATATATCCTATTTTCTTTAAAAATAGAATGATCACATTATAGAGATATTATAGAGATAGCAAAGCAATTCGAACAAGTATGTGACTCGCGATCCGTTGAGAAAAAATGTCCCTCAAATGAGGGACAGACTGCCTATTCCAACCTGTTGACGCATTTAGACTAGCTTCGTATAATCCACAATCCACACAGGCCAAGTGGGAGATGGGGGGCTGACCCGTATGACCCGCATAACTTAAAATTCTAAAAATTTCTTTCTGTACTCCCATATTTTTTCATGCAACCTCATATTTCACATTTCAAATTTCTATTCACATCTTATTACGAATGTGTCGTGAGAATAATATTGTAAGACCATTTACCTAATGCATCTAAATAAAAAAAAATTAAATTTATTATTATTAATTTTTTTAAAAAATATTTCTTATGCAGTAATAAACTTAACAACGGAGTGAAATTTACCTCTGAGATGAGTCACATTTATCATGATGGATTAATCTTAATCAATTATTTAACTAATTCTCAGCCATAATTTGCATAGTAGGTTAGAAAAAGACTACAAGAAGGTGACGAGGGAGTGAGTGAACTAACACACAAACAACTTGTTTTATTATCTTACCATTTTATTTGATTGACATGAACGATCAAACACTAAAAAAAGTTCAGAAAAAACTAGGTTTACTCATATCCTCTCTAAATGTCTCCAATGTTACCAAAAACCTTTAAATCTAACTCAACCTCATAAAATTAACTTATAAAATAAGATTTACATCCATTTATATACTATGAAATGTTGTAATATTTAATCGATGTGGAATTTATAAGAAGAGTAGGGTTCAAATTAATTAACCTGTTGAAGTTGAATGTCACATTCACTCACCACCACCATAATCAGTGAGGTTAACCCAAAAAACAAGGGAAGGGTTTGGGGAGAAAGAAAATGATATACCAAAAGTGGATAATGTTTTTGCCACATATATGATTGATTGATCCATATTAGGGTTCATTCCATGCAGAGCTGACACACATGATCCAGTTGGTTGGTGGACTGTAATGTGTGTATTTTAGCTTGTGACATCCATTGGGTGAACTGTAAAAAGCCTATTAAGCCCCAGCTAGCTAGATAAACATATGGTTTTGAGAAAAATGAGAAAGAAGAAATGGAAAATGGATAACCGATTAGTGTAATAACAGATAATTGTTGTTTTTGAAATGTCAGTTCAAGTTGTATAACGATATTTAACGTAAATTTATAAATTTAACCGATTAATGTAATGACAGATGATTGTTGTTGTTTAAAATATCAGATTTCAAGTTCTATAACGACATCTAACGTAAACTTATAATGAGATGAAAGTAGAAAGCAATAATTGATTGCATGATGTGAGTTTAAGAAAGAGGGTACGTAGATAGAATAGATGCATAGAATAGAAAATGGATGCAGGAAAAGAATGAGGAGGGAGAGTGATAAGAGGTTTGTGTGGGGACATGGTGATTAGAACAAGTACTTCACCATCAATGAATTTGAGTTGAATTATTGCAGAGAGCAAGTTGGTGAGTGGACCATCCTCTACAATTACGCTAACTCATCTATCTGTCAGCTACCTTTTCAAACTTTTCGATAAAGATACTCATTCCCATTGCACAAAATCTTATAATGCACTTCTTCATTTTCAATATATTTTCACACTAACACATATCATAATTACAACTTATCACTCTGCAGATATCATAATTACAACTTATAACTTCATTGGGTGTGAAGATAAAAAAGTGAGAGTTAACTAATAACATGTTAGAGATAGTTAAATTCCTTAAAAAGATAGATTATTTCACTATGTGAATGAAAAAGACTTTGTTAAAAGAAACAAAATTCACTTTTAGTGATTTGTATACTGATAGATTAGTCTCATGACTCTTAACTATGATGCAAGATACTTCATTCTTAGAAAAAAAAAGAAGAGGAAAGTCACAGAAAATGTGTCATTGAAATCCAATTCTATATATATAAGTTTAGTCCATGACAAAAGAATGTCAGAAAAATTTTATTTTTCATCATATATACCAGTAAAACATCTATTATTAATGATTAATCTCTACTGAAAAAACACAATGATTAATTTTAATATATCTTTTCTTTGAATCACATTTTTCTAATTTTTCCTCAGCCAATTCTCCCTGCAACACCAGATCAACCATGATCTGGGATTCTTGTGCTCCAGATGATCATATCCGAAAGACATATCTCAGTTCTAAATTTGCATATTCAAAATTGTTTTATTTGTGTTGTGAATATAGATATTCGGTATCCAAAACCGTCTTATTTGTGTTATGAATATAGATATCCAGAAAAATAAAGATAAAACAGACATTTTCTCTGTGCTGTGTTGGGTTGAGTCACAATTGATCCAGGAAGAATTAGCCAAATTAGAGTATAAGACTTTGTTTGAAGAGTTTGAGTTTTGTTGGACACAAAGTGTTACTGAAAATGTTGTGTTACACTATAATGAAGTGGGGTATGGGGCGGGCACGTGTGTTAGAAACATTTTTAGGAGTGATGACAGTGACATAGCTATCATCAACAAGAAGTCATTTGTGGAGAAAGTGTGTTGAATTAAGGAGGTGTAGATAATGTGTCCCTTCAAGATAGCAATGTGAATATGTGGCCATGGGATCCATCTAGCAACAACACCTAAATCCAGGAGGAAGAAGAAATTTTCAGAATGAATCAGTGAAGAGGTTAGAGAAGAAAGGGACATCAATCATCGTCCATACATGCTTCCATCTTTTTCCACACTCATCAACTTTTTCGCATGCAAACATCTTAAGGGTCAGTCTCTGCTTTTTGACCATAAATAAAGCTAGTTTATGAAACTGTGTAATATTAAAGACTAAGGACTTCTACATACACTGGTTGGTGGTTTTGTCTAATAAAACTACGTAACATGGAATTGGTATAGTGTAGTGGTAGCAGTAGTTGGTTGATTTTGACACTTGGTCTATTTGATCAAACACAATACTGCACCAGTTTCTTTTACGTACTTCCATCCCTGCTGCCACATAAAGTCCCAATTATGGTGAATCGATCGAGGTCTTCAAAAACTGCTGCAAACTTTTAATGTGCCCAAGCTCACCCCCATCTAGTATTATTATTTCACCACCATTCTTTGAATTTGAATATATTTTCACACTGTAACTTTGTCCTAAGGGTTGAATAATACTTCTATGATTTTATGTATAATTGCTGATATATGATTTTATGTATAATTGCTGATATATGATTTAAGGGTATAATTGCTGATGTGTTCGTCGTCTTTAAATCTAAATTAAACTTTAATATCATCTGAGGAGTGAATAATAGAACAAAGTATGTTACATGTTAAGAAATCTAAATTAAACTTTAATATCATCTGATGAGTGAATAATAGAACAAAGTATGTTACATGTTAAGAAATCTGAAAGTTTTAGTAGTTTGGATCCTGAGATCCAGGGGTGAAATGTGAGTTATTCTAGATATTTGTGGGAAAAATAAAAACTAGAAAAAGAAAGCAGAAACAGCTGTTCACAGTTTACATTGTGACCAAACCATGGAACTAAGATATTCGGTGCACGTTTGGCTATGAGCCAGTGACCGTTGGATTGGTCTTCGATTGACTCACATAGTTGATGATGGCAATGATGAAAAATCAATATCCAGGTGGGGCCCTCTGAACTTAACTATTTTTGTGCCAGAACTTGTTAGGTGTGATCTTGGGCATAGTTAAAGCAAGGGAATAAAATAAAAGGAAATAATATTAGTATGCCAAAGAAAAATTCTAGAAAAAGTAGCATAGTGAAATCCTACTCATTTAATGGTAACTGAAAGAAGGAATTTGTATGGTGCAACTGCAAGAAGTGAGTGATGAAGATCAAAAGTGGTTTCCATTTAATTGAAGTGTGGCACTGCAAAGGGCAAAAGTCTTGTTCTGTGTGGCTGTGAGGAAGGGATGCTTTGCTTGATGCTTGGAAAAACAAAAACAAAAGGCATGAAGATGTGATGCTCATTTTTCTAGTTTTAGTTTTATCCACAAGCTTTGTTTTGTGACTTGTAACCTTGTAACCTATAAACCCACACAACCTTAACCTCCACCACCCCTCTTCTTATTTCTCACTCTTTTTCTTTTGTTTTGTTTCTCCAAGACATTGGCTTTGGAAGGATTCACCACATTCCTCACCACCCTTTGTGTCCTCCAACTTCTCTGCAAGATTTCCTCCCTTTCTAGGCCCTTGTCTCACGGTACACGCATCTGCCTCTAAATCTTTGAGCTTTTCATTCATTTCTTTTTTGTTCCTTCAAAATCTCAACATGGGAATCCGTGTTTTGGATCAAGCCTTTGATTCTTGAAACACAACTTGTCTTTCAAGTTAAACTTCCCATCACTGCAGCAACATATGTGTCTCACTCCATCATTGTTGGTAATTAGTATTGCTTCACATTCACCACTTTTGTCATCAATAAATCCACTCAACTCATGCAAAGGTGTTAGTCTTGTTGTGCTTTCACAGTTATTATACTTGATGTCTGATTTTTCTTTTCAAACATAATGGCTGTGATAGTTCCACACCTGTCATAATGCCATTCAGGAGCATAGTGCGTGAGCTCAAGGAGATTGGAGAGGGTATCAGCAACATGTATAGAAGAGGGGGAGAGGGAAAGCATGTGCATCGCCATGGAAAATCTCACATTGCACCAGAATGTTCCCTACCATCCTCCTCCTCCTCCTCATCATCATCATCTTATTCTTCTTCTTCATCATCACAGAGTCGGTGGGCTAACTTACCACCAGAGTTGCTTTTAGACATAATTCAAAGGTTGGAAGCCAGTGAAACCTCCTGGCCTTCACGTAGAGCACTTGTGGCATGTTCCTCAGTTTGTAGGCTGTGGAGAGAGATAACAAAGGATGTGGTCAAGATACCAGAACAGTGTGGTTTGCTCACTTTTCCCATATCACTGAAGCAGGTAACTTTAACTCTCTTCACAATCTCTTGTTATGTGATGGATATTTATCTTTTTCTGATTGGTGCCTTGATTCTTGTAGATGTTTTTCTGTATTTGTTTTTGGCAGGGTTAGTTTTTAGAGTAGTTGTCTAGAAGATTTGTGTTTAGGTTGTTGCTGCTTCTTTGTATATGATTGGATCATCTAAAGTGTTTCATATGTATATATTTTTTATTGTTGATAAAAAAATGTGATGGATATTTATACTTTATTTACTTCAGGTTTGGTAGCCCAAGATACTAATATGAGATTTTTTTGTTGTTGATCCCTTTCGTTTATCAGCCTGGCCCAAGAGACTCACCAATCCAGTGTTTTATCAGGAGAGAAAGAGTGTCTTCAACATATTGTTTATATCTCGGCCTAAGCCCTGGTAATTTCTGTATTCACATAATTTATTCTCCACTTGTAAACAGTTCTGTAAGAATTTCAGTAAAATATTGAGTTTTTTCTGTAATCTAAAATCAGACTTCGGATCTTGAATCACCCTCTGAGGATCTTTTGTTTGGGTGGTTTCTTCCTTAGAGATCTTTGATCATGTTATGTTTCTGGTGAAGCATGACTTCCTAAGTTTTTATTCAGGAAACTTTGTTATGACGATTATAGGTTGGATCATTGCTTTGGCAGGATAAATTCGTGATGATAAAAGAAAAACTTTTTTTTTCTTGTTGTATAGAACTTGTACTGACAAATGAAGATTCAAGGATATTTGCTATAAATGTAAATGTTGCAACGGTGATGAAATTTGATAATATCTGTGTTCACATAGTTTATTCTTGATTTGGAAATATTTTTGTTAGAGTTTCAGAAAATATACGTGATTCCTCTTCGAATCTAAAATCGATATATTGCTGTTGAAACACCCTCTTTGAGGATCTTTTTCTGTGTTCGGTAGCTTCCTCTTACAGATTTCCTTGATCATTCTGTTTTTAGTCTATGCTTTGCAGGAGAAATTCTTCATTGTAAGATTTCCCTTGTTTTTCTTATTGCAAAGCACTTCAATTGAGGGTGATGATTCAAGGCTATTTGTTATAACTTATAAATGTACTCTAACAGTGGTTAAGAAGATGGGATAGATTTTTATATGGACAAAACTTAGATGTAGTTTCTTTAGGTACTTTTAGTTCTATGCTCTAATCAGACTTGAAGCTTCACCTCAGAAACTTATGTACACCTTTAATACAATTTTTTATTCCATAGATTATCCCAAACTTCAGTTTTGATGGGAGAACACTAGCAAAAACACCTGAGAAATTGCATCTTAAGTTTTGTCCTTTTTTTATTACCTAGTATGAAAATATACTCTTGATTTGGAGACTTGTTTAATGTTCTAGTTACCATTTGTTTCATGTGCTCTTTAAATCACCTATTGGAAGTGAACCCAGTATGCTACTTCTGAGATATGTTTGACTGGAATCTGCTTTCCTTTTCAATTTCTATTCTTTCGTTGCACTTTGTGTGAGAATTGTATTTTTGTATTTGCAGCACTTTCTGGTGATATGAGCAAACTGTTACTGGCAGCAAAGAAGATTCGAAGGGCAACATGTACAGAATTTTTAATATCATTGGTTGCTGATGATTTCTCTCGTACTAGCAATACTTACATTGGAAAGTTGAGGTTAGCCTCACATCTCTCTGCTCTTATCTTCATAACTGATAAACTATTCTGCTTTCTACGGTTGACTTGATCTGTAAGCAATGAACAGGTCTAATTTTCTGGGCACCAAGTTCACAATCCTGGATGGTGAGTCCCCACATGATTCGTCACTTCCATTGAACTGCAAGTTGCAGCAAAGAGTCCATCTGAAGCAGGTACTTCCAAAGGTTGCTGCTGCTAACTACAAAGTGGCAACAGTGTCTTATGAACTCAATGTCCTCCGAACAAGAGGTCCAAGGAGAATGCGGTGCACGATGCACTTGATACCCATATCTGCAATCCAAGAAGGAGGGAGTGCCCCAACTCCTTTAAAGTTTACAAATTATCTTAATGAGCATGTATCTACCACCACCACCTCAGACTCAAAAGGAAGGAAGCCAGAAGTTGTTGAGTTTGACACAACTGACACTGAAAATACTCAAGAATCAAGCCAGAGGGCAAGGGAACCATTGGTTTTGAAAAACAAGGCCCCTAGATGGCATGAACAACTGCAATGCTGGTGCTTGAATTTCAAGGGAAGGGTTACAGTGGCCTCTGTGAAGAACTTCCAGCTCGTGGCAGCTGCTGAACCATGCCAAAATGTTTCAGCTGCTGAACAAGAAAAAGTGATACTACAATTTGGAAAAATTGGGAAGGACATATTCACCATGGATTACCGATACCCCCTCTCAGCTTTTCAAGCCTTTGCAATATGTTTGAGCAGCTTTGACACAAAACCAGCTTGTGAATGATTGATCACGACTTGTCCCTACACCATTGTGGACAAATAGTTCTGTTGTGTCACTCTTCCTTGACATAAAATGTACATATTTTCGTAAGGAAGGAGAGAAGAAGCTGGATCAAACAGCTCTCATTCTAATGAGTACTTTAATTCTGCATGCACAAGTTTAATTTGTGTAATGCTATCTTTTAGGATTGATGTTTAATGGCAACTCTACTGTAAACAAGTTTGTTAACTTAACTTCCTCGAGCATCAACCACATAAAAGAACAGAACCATCTTCGTGATTTTCTTATAAGTTAAATGTACAACTCAATAAAAATATCACAGGACATAAATTAAAAATGACAAATTACATGGTGTGGATGTTGTTAACACTTATTTTTGTTACTAAGAGTGTTTGTTACATTATTCCACTGCACAGTTTATTTTGGATTTTTGAAGGGAATCTGTGTGCTTGTTTCTTCTTCACCTTACTTCAATGTCTTCAATGTCTTCAATATCCTTGTCACAACTGACCTTGCAACCTTGAGGGCGACGTTTGTCATGTGATTCGAGGAAAGGGCCTCTGATGCTTCTTCCAACCATGGGCTGGTACGATGACTTCTCGGCCCGGTTGATGTTGAACTGAGTCCTCTGAGTTTCCAAGCCAGGCTTAGGCTTATTGAGGGGCCTGATGGGCTCAGTGGGCTTTTGTGGAAGAGTAATTTCAACACCTGGGTCTCTTTCAGAGATTGAACCATGAAACATGAGTGAGTTATTGATACTTTGTATGTTGCTGTTGACGAACGCCATCCCCAGTTCTTCTTCTTCTTCATTGGTGTTTTCTTCTCCGTCAGTGCTCACCTCATTGGTCTCTTCAGGATCACTCTTGTAGGCTCGGTGTATGTGGATTGAACCCTCTTTCTTAGCTGACTCAGAACCTAAGTGCATTGTGGCTCCTCTATTGTCACCAACCAAGGTTATGACACTAAACTGTTTGTCATCCATGTGTTGTGTAGGGTGCACAGTGGCTGTTAGTTTGTGCACAAACTTTGTGATATCATCTTTGATGCCTTTTTGTAGTGGTGGAGCCTTTTCATCACTGAATGAGACAGTTTTTTCAGGTGAGATGCTTGAGCTTGAGACATTCCTTGTGCCTGCATCTGTTGAATTCACAACTCTTGTGTCTTTCCCAATGGGGTTGGTTGTGGCAAACATTAGTTTTCTCTCCACAGTTTCTCGTACTCCATGATGCTTCTTTTCACCACCAAACGCCTTGCCAAATGAATCTTTAGCCTTTGTTGTTGTTGTTCCTGATGCAGAAGCTATGGTGCGTTGTTCACTTGGTAGTCCTCTGGTTGTTGTTGTTGTTTCTTTACCTTTTCCTCGTGCCTTAGAGGTTTCAGGCACCACTTTTTCCTTTTCTTCAGACTGAAGGGACTTTCCATTCGATGTTGTTGATCTTTGCTCAATTGCTGAAAGTTGTGTGGATAGATTCTCAGGTTGAGAAGAGGTCTCTGGTAACTTGGTGATGGTTTTCAAAGGTGACTTTATCTTTGGTTTTTCTTCTAGTGGAACTAGCACTTCCATCTTCTCCTTTTCTTCTTGAGGAGCGGTTTCTTCAGTTTTGACGTCCTTTGAGGCCAAAGGAGATGATGGATGATGAGTGGCTAGTTCAAATTTTGAAACTGGGGATGAATAGGGCACAGAAGAAACTCGTTGTTCAGTGTCTGCAGGCTGAGTTGACATCCTCTCGGGTTGAAAAGATGTTTCTGGTGACTTGGAGATTGTTCTCAATGGCGATTCTACCTTCGGCTCAGCTTCTTGTGATGTTGGTTCAGACAAGATCATCTTTTTCTTTTCTTCTTCAGAGGAAGATGATGCAGAAGGAGTGGATGCTTCGGCAACAGGCTTTGGCACCTTCAAGGCTCCATTATTTGAGGTCAAAGGAGTTTTGGGGGATAAGGGTGCAATAGGGGAATGAGATGGTGAGTCTGCATGAGATGAAGGTTGAAGTGGTGGCTGTGGAGAAGGGGGCTTTGGCTGAGTAGTCACAAGGGTGTCAGTGCTCAATGAAGATAGTGGTGGAACCGTTGTATGAGGTGGTGAACGTTTTTGAGGTTCAGCTCTTGGGACTTCTTCAGTTTTTGCAGGACTAGGAGGAGATAGCTCTGAAGGTGCTACCAAAGAAGGCTTAGATGGTCTATGAATAGGTACACTTGTGTCTGAGTGAGGAGGAGATTTTGGTGTATCTCTTGCACGACGAGCGAATGATTCAGAAGGTACTGATAGCCATGGAATCCTAAAACGAAATGACTTACTCCTTTGTGCCATGGATGGTTGATAATATCTGATTACACAGAAAGAAAAAGGGTGATGATGTTCTTGAGGTGTTCTAGCTGAATGCAATGCTGCATGTTGCAATGATAGGGCTCTTATATATATACATAATTTAAGTGTTTATACCTTGGATGTACAATGGGGCTTTCTTTAGCCTTGAGTTAGCAAATTCTTATTGCTTCATACACAACATTTCACATTGATTCTCCTTTCTTTCTTGCCTCAATTAATGTTCTAATCAAACGTTTGCCACCCTTTCAAATAACAAATATTGTGGCCTTAGAGATAAGAAAATTTCTCTTGCCTCTCACGAAAGGAATTCTGGTATATACTTTACCTTCATAAAGGTTATGGAGCCATTGCTTTAGTCATTCATTCACTTTTAGGAGCTGATTTCATTCTTCAACGATTCCATGTAAAAGCAACCATAAAGTGCCTTTCTTCGTATCTTTAAGAAAATAATTCAGAGACAAGATAATCACAACACAACTTCACGAGGTAAATAGTGATAGCAAGCTATTCTCTTATCTTCGTAGCAGTATCAGTCCTTCCCAAAAACAAATCTTCAGAAGAAAAGAACTACTTTTTTTTAACAGCTCCATTACAGATGAAAATTCTCAAAAACATAACTTCCCAAATTACATGTACTACGAGTACGTAAAATTTGACACGGCATGCAATAAAATAATCCCTCAAATCATGCTGAAGGCCATTATTATAGTTTGTTTGAACATACAGAATACTTGCAAGCCATAGACTGATATATAGGGTAAAAAGAGTTTCTTTTAAACATCTCTAAATGCAACCGATCCTATGCATACAAGAACTGAGGGTAAAATCAGAACAAATCAAACAAGTGACGAACACACCACAAGAATATTGTATAATTGAAAATGAAAATTCCATGAACATGCCACAGAAGATATTTGTATATACAGACAACTGAAGTTCAAAAGAAAAAGAAATTAAGACGTAAATCGGGAATATGAGCAATGGAAAAACTCATAAAACAAATTCATCCTTATTTGTTACATGGTATGGTAAATCCAGGAGACCTTGCTTCCTAAATAAGGTAACACGTTTGTAAGTCCCTTGGCAGAGAAAGAGTAGAATGCCCCAATTCATGACCACTAAACTATCTCATACTACGTGCTCTGGGGACAGGCTTCAAAAGGTTAACCTTAACCCTTGATGCATCAAAACCCCGTTCCTCCATGATCCGACATATTCTTTGTGCATCCTGCTGAAACCCACCATCAATAAGGCCACTTATAATTCTCTCAAAATCAGCTTGTCCTAATTCATCCTTCCTAGATTCCAGAACACCTAGAATTTGAAGGGCCTTCTTCTCATTTCCAGCCCTTGCATACATATCGCAGAGACTCACTTGAAGCTTAAAAGGAGGAGCCTCACCCAGCAAAGCTATTTTTCCTAAAAGCTGCTCAGCTTCATCAACAAGGTGCAACTTACCCAACCAGTCCACAAGAACAGAATAAGTGGCTACCCCAGGCTCAAACCCATCCCCCTCTAACTGCAAAAGAAGATTCAATGCATCGTCCAAGTAGTTTTTCTTCTCATAAGCTGCAATCATGCTAGCAGTGCAGCGATCATCAGGCCTATTCCCAAGTTTTATCATGTAGTCAAAATGGTGTCTTGCCTGATAAGGGTCACCAGTGAGTGCATTTGCCTCAATAAGTAGGGTGCATGCCTCCATACTCTGCTGGAACCCAGCAAACTGCATAGCGAATGAAATTCGGTCAGCTCCTTTAGTATCACCAAGTTGAGAAAAAGATCGGAGCATTGCCATGTACATTTCCTCCGTGGGTTTAATATTTCCCGTATCCATCTCCCTCATCAATTTGTCGGCCAAATTAGGCTGGCCATTATTCACAAATGCCATGATCATTGAGTTGTAGACTTGGAAGTCCGGTCGGAAACCTAGGCCCGTCAAGATTTCAAATGCCTCATTTGCACGGGCAAGATTGCCTCCCTTGCAGTACATGTGGACCAACACACTGGCCGTTGAAGCATCTATTTGTATACCATTTTCGCTCATCTTCTTCACCAATCTCTCAACATCATCAAAACAGTCCTCTTTAGCATAGATATCAATAAGCCTGGAGTAGTCAGAGACATTTGTTTGGAAAGAATCTTCAGTCAATAACATTTCAGCCACCTACATAAGCAAAGGATTTACAAAAATTAAACCCAAAATCCAAATAACCATTCATCCTATGCTGAATCACAGTAATTCACTTAAAAACATGCATTGCATGAAAGTTCCTACAATTCTCACGAGCAGCATACGGAAATATATCCTTAGGATCATCCAAGTTCTTAAATAAGTAGTTCATATAACCACATAACTATAATATACGTGACAAAAATAAGTAATTCATATAAGCTTCAAATGATAAAAACCATTGTCGTACATACACATACCTTCAAGTACAAACTACGATTCTGCTCTTTCAGGTTGTCAAGCAAATCTATCCAGTCCACCCTGCTAGGTTGAACAAGCTCCATCCACTCATCCAACAGGCTTTGCAAACCATCATCATCCTCCTTCAATGACAGAATCTTCGACCTAACAATCTTCGCTTTCCCCGTTATTGCCTTCGGCTCCTGCGGCCAAAACACCTCCTCTGCCTCATGGATCCTATCAGCCACTTGTGCCCACTTGGGATCAGAGAGATCAAGCCCATAAATCTTGTACCTTATCTTCCCTTTCCTCTTGGGAAGTCCAACATCAACCTTCTCCTTCTTCCCCTCCTTACCAACATCTCTTTCCTTCTCCTCATTCTGTGCCTCCTTCTTTATTCTCTCCAAACCCTCGTAGAATTCACGCTCCTCCATCTTCTCACGCGCCCACTTGAACCTAAGCTCCCGAAGCAAATCGCCGCGAATGCCAACTTCCCCGGCGAATCTGCACATTTCCTTAACCTCTTCACACTGCAAGAAGCCCTTCATCTTCTCCTTCTTCCTCTCCTTGTCCATATCCTGCAACACCAAATTGCTCACCTCCCACACCGTTCCCCACAAATCCTCGCTGAAATCCCCGGAACCCGACGCCGCCGTTTGAACTCCCCCGCCCTTTTCCATCTCCGACGTAACCCTCTCCACGATCGCCACGAGCATTCCATCCACGGTGGCCTTGTCGCATTCCGGGTACGCTTCCTGCACCTTCTTCCTCATTATCCACACAAATCGCGATAGAAACTCGTTCGTCGTGTCTTCATCGTCGACGAAGGCGTCATTGTGCGTCGCATGGACCTTGGGGTCGATGAGGGCGTTGGTGGGTTGGGCGGAGTGAAGGGTGGTGGTGGTGAACGGCGCGTGGAGGAAGGCGGCGGAAGAGGCGCGTGGAGAAGGGAAGGTGGTGGAATGGGATCGGAAGATGGCATTGAGTCTCTTGAATGTGTGTCTTGAAGTGGAAGCTATGGTTCTCCAACTCATGCTGTCTCTGATTCAATTTTGAAGAACCAAATGGGACTGTGTTAGGGTTTTAGGTTTTTGGAGCTTCACACTGTAACACTACCATGCTCACTCAACACCAACACCAACACCAACATCTTAAGACATAGGCCCAAACTCCTTGTAATGAACTCAGCCCAACAATGCATGGAACAAAGATAACCTTAGTTTTTGTAAATCATTTTACACCTCTTTTCACAATTTATTTCTCTCTACATGTTATAATCACAAACACCCACACAAATTGTATTAAAAAAATGATTTAAAAATGACAAGGAGACATGAATTAGAAAATTATTTTTCAAAAACAATGAAAAAGTATGTAGAGTTCATAGTTCAACATGACATAAATAAAAGGATGGATGTTTGAGTTTTATGGAGTTATATATACTGTCGAGAAAGCTCGAAAGATGGAATTAATAATGTATGATGTGTTGAGTTATGCTGCATTTACTGCTAGAACTAATGTTCCGAGGATATTTTATAATGGATGAAATACTTGTTTTAGTTATTATGGAAAAATCAGGTTTAGGTTACTCGTATTTTTTCGTGAAGGAAATGTATGTGCTAAATAAGTCGACTAATTTATGATTTATTCATAAAGAATCATTTCATTAGTATAATAGGTTTTCATCTAGTTTGTTCTTATAATTCTTTATGAATAGGTATAACTT
>Ga0123341_1002709_pt1 | contig 14764 bp, 10 predicted proteins | sample Turbeapinknodule_FD_89959 | JGI IMG/M metagenome (GOLD analysis project Ga0123341, IMG submission 89959) | Root nodule microbial communities of legume samples collected from Mexico - Turtle bean Mexico pink nodule | ecosystem: Host-associated > Plants > Roots > Nodule | place: Mexico: Nepantla... | reverse complement strand
TGATAGTAGTGAACCTTTAAACACAACAATTTAGATTTATTTTATTAGAGATTACTACAAGTGACTTAACTTTATTACAAATTAAATACCATTACATCTTACCTCAAATATAAAAAAAATATTAATTTCAAACTGATTAAAAATATTAGATAAATTTATTTTTCATGTTTTTTATTTCATAAAGTAAAAAAAAATATTTTTGAAATTATCAGTCTATTTATTATAGATGATGTTAAAAGTTAAAGATAATAATATTTTTAAATAGTGAAATAAAATTAAGGTATGGAATTTTTTATATTTAAATTTACTAAACATTATATTTTGTTTGTTTACACTTGATTTAGAGTATAACAACTACTGATGGATACGGAAAATAGGCAAACTATTTTTGTTATGTGACAATTAAAGACATAAATTTGATTAATTCAAAGTTTCATAGATGTTAAGTATTCATACAAACTTTTTCAAGAAAGAATTAGAGCTTAATTAAATTAAGGATGACCTAACCTCAAGAACCTCAATAATACAATCAAATTGTCTATTGTTTTGTCTAAACCTGCTATTGTGCAATATAAATATGTGATTGTTCAAACTAAAAAAGCGAATGACGTAAAAAAAAACATAATTTTGTGGTAGAGGTACATGTACTTGTTCGTAATGTAGGGATGGTGGAAGTTGAGGGAGATGTTATTGATTTTGATACTCTTGTGAAAGTTGTTGTTGGTCAAGAGGATTGAGTTAGACTTAAATTCCACTTCTTAATATGATATCAGAGTCATTTAGAACCTATCATAGCAAGACTTTGTTGGGCTTATCAGGCCACCCGTTATCAGGCCGCTATTGAATCACCCATAAATATATAATCTCGCGCACGAGTTGGCAGATTGGAGATGCCACATCGACTAGAGATAATGTCATTTAATAGTATATAAGTGGGTGCAAACCTCATCTTATAAGCTGATTTTATAAGGTTGAATTAGGGTTAAAATTCACTTCTTAAAATATTGGTCAAAGGTTTAAGATATCTATTGAAGATATAAGGGTTGATTCAGGATCTAAGGATGATATTTTTTTTATATGTCCTCTTTGAAGAATGTCCATGAATCTAATGATTTGCTGCAGAAAGAAGGACTCCTTGTCTCCTGAAAATTCTAGTCTTTTAGAAGGATTCTATCATCTCAAATTTGCAACTAATTTAACAAGTTCTAAATTAGTTGATGTCAAATGGGCTACTAAATGTGTTTCTCAAGATTTAGTGTTGCAAAATTATTTTGAATCTATTTCAAATGATGAACAAGAGGATTAAGAGTCATATTCGGCCATCTTGACAGCGAATATAGTTGAATCTATCTCAACTAGTATTTCCTTAGAGCTTAATTTGGTCTCTAAAGTTTTGGGCTAAAAAGATGGATAAGAATGAATCATTAAGTGAATATGGGAAACTAGTTCAAACCTCCAAGAAATCGGGACGTCTTCCTAAAGTTAGAGTGAAAGCCAATAAGATGAACTCAAAATCAAGTCAACCCAAGAAAAAATAATGGTAGTAACGTACATCAATATTATAGAATTTTATTACCGCTGCTAAATGCAAATGAGGATCAATCTAATTGAATTTTTTGGATTCAATAGTTTCTCTTTGTTGTTTTTATGGAAGTTACGTTTAGAGAATGTTCTTTTGTTTCCTTTTTTTCTTTATTTAATTTATTTTCACTTTTTGGTTTAAACTCTTTATGTAGTTGCTTAAGTTATTCTTGAGAGTTATTTTTTGTTTTTTTTTTGGCATGGAATGTAGTCTTCCATGTTTTTGTTTTCTTTTTTCTTTTTTGATTTTATATTGTTTTTCATATGATTACAGTTATTGCCTAACACGAGTTCTATGACAAAGAAAATTAAGAATAACTTAGTCTAACCTTATCATGAATATTTTCTTAAGGTTGTGTTCTTCTTTCACTTAACACTAATTTCATACGGATCTTTTAAGGTTAAAAATAACTAGATATTGTGCAATACAAACACAGAACCACTGATTGTAGTTAATTTATTTTTTATATGTTAAATTGTTAAATATTAATATGAATGAATGGTTAAGATTTTGTTCTATTACCTGTAAGGTTGATGAGATTTGAAGGTGTCTTTCCAGATTGATTTGTAAATATTTTTTAAACCTTAGCTTTATGTAAGCTCCAATAAAGAATAAATTAGGATTCCCTTACACATTGCTAATATGGTTATTAAGGAAATGACGTAACTAAGTGTGTTTAGAATACCTATATGAATTTTAAATATGATAATAGCAATGGTTCAAGAATTATAGGTTTGAAATAACTCTATTCTAAGAAATAACTCTATTAAAATAGGGATCAGAGAAGAAAGCTTTAAATAAAAAGACAAAGAAGAAAGCTTATTTTTTGTTAACCTTTCTTTTGTATCTATTAGGTATGAAAATACATTGTGTTATTTCAAGATTTTATGTATATGGTTGTTATTGCATATAGTGACACTTTAAGTTTGATTGAGAATAAGCAGGGACAACATGGACAGCAAGTGCACATATATTAACAGCAGTGATTGGTGCTGGAGTGCTATCTATAGCTTGGGCCATGGCTCAATTGGGATGGATTATGGGCATATTCTCAATCTTGGTCTTTGCAATTGTCAACCTCTTTACTTCATGTCTTCTAGCAGATTGTTATAGATCACCAGATCCTGTCACTGGCAAGAGGAATCATGTTTACATGGATGCTGTGAGAAACATCTTAGGAGGTTTGTCTACCTTGTAATTGTCATATCTCATCATAATTAATTTCCAAACCTCAATTCTAATTGCAATTTATTTGTCAAACAATTAGGTAGTAAAATACCTATGATATGTGCAATCATGCAGTACAGCAACCTTCTTGGAGCAGGGATTGGTTACACAATAACTACCGCCATAAGTATGATGTAAGTTCTCTGTTTTTTTCAGGTTACTTTAGTGGCTTGTAGAATAAAACAGTAGTAAATAAAACAGTAGAATGCTAGAAAACAGTAGAATGCATAATATATTAAAAGTTAAAGGAGTAGTAAATAACATTGATTTAAATAAAAAGTGTCATTTTGTTTTAATTTTTGTCTCTCAATAGCTATTTTGACCTCAACTCACTTAAATCAAAATCTAGTATGTGACTATTTGAAGTGTGTTATAAAATCTATTGAGAGGGTTGTGAATGAAAAAACCTCACTTTTCAAGATAGCAAATGTGAAAAAGGGGTGAAAAAACCATTGCATTTATAGAAATTAAAAACACAAGTTGTTATATTTTACCAAAGTCTGGAAAGCACAATAGACCTGTCTATAATTACTTTGATAGAAGTAATACATATCCGTAAGTACAAAAGTAACGAAGATTAATGAGAGAAGATCATGTGGTTGAAGATACTTTACTTCATACTGGTGAAAGTGCCTTTGGACTCAAGAATTACAAAAAAAGAAAATACAACAAAGACAACCACAAAAACATGTGTTTTTCTTTCTTGTCCCTATTATAAGAAAAATAATCATCAACACTTGTGTTGGTAGAAGATAAATCCAAAATGTCACAAATGTGGTCAATTGGGTTGGGACCATGTAGAAAAGATATGCTACTCCCAACATTTTCATGAAGATGCCAAGATTGTAGAGGATCAATCGGAAGATGAACTACTTCTTGCAACATCATGTATTATAACCAACAATTTTATAAAAAAGGTTGGTTTATAGATAGTGGTTGTACATACCACATGACTCATGATCAGAAACTTTTCAAAGAGATCAACAAATTAGATGTTTCTAAAGTAAAAATTGGGAGTGGAGAATAAATTGTTGTGAAAGGCAAGTGTCAAATTAGATAAATGTTATAAGGCTTCCTTTGAAAATAGACATTATGTGATTAAAGATGCAAGTAACTTAGAAGTATTCGAAGTTCATATGAAAGACAAAATATTTGCTTTGGATTTGATGATAAATGATTTGGCTACAAAATAAAAAAGATATAAATGAATTATCAAAATTAATAGAAGATAGATGTTTGATAAAGAAGCTTGAAGTCCAAGAGGAGAAAGTAGATGAAGAATCGCGTTCTAACATCCATCAAAGGTCAAATGTCACTACCATAGAATCAATAATAGACAAAGAAAATGGGGTTGATAAAAGAAGAAATATAATGAAGAATATCAAATTAAAGGAATATGTGATCCTATGGAAGAAAGAGAAAGACAAGAACTACAAGAAAAAAAAGAAGGAAGAAATCAAGCACTAAAAGAAGAAAAAGAATTTAAAATTCAAATAAATAAATATTTAAAATTAAAATAAATAAATATTTAAAATTCAAATAAATAAATATTAAGACAAGGAGAAATGTTAAGATATTTGCTTAATATATTTTATTTAAACTAGTTTTTAGGAATTTGTTCTATTTTTTTACAATATCTTTTACACAAGATAAAAATACATTTATTTATTATTAAAATGTAAGATATTAAGATTAAAACATTATAAATATTTAATATTATGTTTGTTGGAGATCCCACATCGACTAGAGATTAAAGCCTTTCATAGTATATAAGTGGGTGCAAATCTCAACCTCACGAGTCGGTTTTATGGGGTTGAGTTATGCTTAAAATCCACTTCGTAATAATGTTAATTTAACTCTAGGTATAAAGTACATAAATAAAATAAAAGAACAAATCCCTCCATATAACACATCTGAAACCACAACATACCAGAAATTAGGTATGGAGTGTTGAGCATTAGGAAGATGATGTATGTTTAGTAGGTCTTGAGTTGAATATAGATGAAATGGTAACACCATGGTTGATTTGTGAGTTTAATTATTGGTGCATATATTTCAGGACAATACGAAAAATCATCTGTTTCCACAAGAATGGAATTGGAGGATCGTGTCGGTTTTTGAGTAATCCATACATGATTGGTTTTGGAATTGTAGAAATATTTTTGTCTCAAATCCCACACTTTCACAAGCTGTCTTGGCTCTCTATCATAGCCGCACTCACGTCTTTTGGTTATGCATTGATTGGTTCTGGACTCTCTCTTGCTTTGGTTTTCACAGGTTACTTTCCCTCCTTCTTATTCACTTTTTCTCATCTTTTTTATTCTCATTCATTCACTCAATTTCAAGCTTTGTCATATAGAATGCTATAATTCAAAACTAGACTATTCAATCTCATGTATGACGAGTTACATTCGAATGGAAGAAAGAATACACTTTTATCATGTACCATCCTCCATAACCACTGAAAAACAGGTTTTGTTTAAATAAATATAATTACAATTTTAGCTTCATTAGCTTATGGAACGAGGCCATTTATTATTGTTATTTTTTTTATTGATTATGGTTATAATAATAATAAAAATATTATCATTATTATTCTTATTGATCAATTGTAAACTTGACATGGGAAAACAAAAAATTGGACAATATCAAGAAAGTCGCATAAAAAAATTACAAAAAATTGTTAAAATAATATTTGTAGAATAAATCACCTCATTTGAGACATTGTTTTAAAATTTGGAATTCATGATTTTGATCTTACAAGGTGTCTACGAGGATAAATGGATGATGTGTATTTTTTTTTTTTTTACTTTGATTTCTAAACAATATGTGACTATTGAGTGTATTAGAGCAAGCCTCATAGTTAAGGTCTAAGGTTTGAACTATTTTTTTCATTCAATTGAACGTTAAGGGGAAGAAAATTCGTCTTTGAAACCAAATTTTCAATTCTCACATACGACACTAATGGTTTGACCTCAATCATGCTATCTTAACATACTTGAAATCATTTGTCTGTGGGAATGGAAAAAGTGGTTCTAAAGATGAACGTTCCTTCCTCCATAAACTTCGATTTGAAGGCTTGTTCTGGTATGCATAATGTACAACATCACTTAGGAGTCGATGTCAAGTATAATTTAAATACACACTCATCTCTTAACTCTTTAAAGTGTTTTTTAAGAATAGAATTATGATGAATCTCTGAGTATATAATACCTTAAATGTAATGATTGATCTAACGATATTATCTCAACATATTTAATATAAAAAAATATATAATTAATTGTATCTCTTATTTTATTATTATTATTTAACTTTTTTAAATATGTAATCTCAACCATTTTGTTGTTCTTTATTATTCGTCAAACATTTTCCATGGTTTCACTCTTAACACACATATACCACACTTGTTGTAAGAATTTTAAGGTGATAGATAAATTAAAAAAAATCTTATATAAGTTGTTTATGGTAAATAGTAGTATAAATATCGACATATTTTGTTTTTAAGTAAAATAAGTAAAAAATACTATGATAACTTTAATTATATTAGTTTATTTAAATTTTATTGGAGATTAATATAATTGAGTATGTGTTTGATCTTTACTAATTCTCACATATGTTTATTAAAAAAATCAAGTGATAAAATGTTACTTCAAGATTAATTGCATATAAGGATGGAAAATGATTATAAACTAGTAGTTTTAACTTTTGTGAACGTATTAAAATTGATCTTTGAAAATTTCTATAGGGTAGAAATTTGTATTGTTGGCATTTTTGGCAAAGTTCTTAATGGCTTGCCTTAGTTGTTAAATTCTGCATTATTATTTTGTTTTGCAATGGTGTATGAGGATTAACATGTGGGTAAACATGGATTGAAGCAGGGAAAGGAAAGAGTACCTCTTTAATGTGGGGCAGCAAGACACAAAGTCCAACATCCAACTTATTGAATATTCTCATTGCACTTGGAAACCTTGCAGTTGCTAATAGTTATTCTCAAATTCTTATAGATATTCAGGTATGGTTACCCTACAAATATTGTCCCCACTATAAACTCATGTCTTCTAAGTTCAATATACATGGGTTTATCTAAACTAAAAATTAATTCAAATATACAAATTTTAATTTATTTGAAGGACTAACTTCAAACCATCATACATTTTTGGGGGTTAAATAGGTCGTTTTATTAGGTTGAAGAGAAGGCAACAAACACCTTCTAGAAACAATATTTCATAGTTTTTTTCCTTCTTGCATTACACTTGAAAATGATTGATACTGATCTAGACATGAAAAACAGGATTCTTTGAAATCATCACCACCTGAAAATAAAGTGATGAAGAAGGCAAATAAGATAGGTATATCCACAATGACAATTTTGTTCCTGATATGTGGATGTTCTGGTTATGCTGCATTTGGTTCAGACACCCCTGGCAACATCCTTCTCAGCTCTGGGTTTAAAGAGCCTTTTTGGCTAATTCTCTTAGCCAATGTCTTCATTGTTGTGCACCTGGTTGGAGCATACCAGGTTTGATATATCCCTATTCAAAATATTTTGTTGATGAAGTTCATAGTGTGTTTGGAAATCTATTTGTCTGAGATGGGGGGTTCTTTTCCAATGCATAAACATACATGAATGAGTATTGAAATGGGTTGAACATGATTTGATCTTTCTTGTTTGTTATTGATTCTTTCTCTTTGTCAATTTCAATTCCTTGTTTCAATGTACTGATCTTGAATGAATAATTCTGGCAGGTTGTTATCCAACCCATTTTTACTGTAGTAGAAACATGTGCTAGCGAAAGGTGGGCAAGGTCAAGTTTTGTTAATAGGGAATACCCTATGAGCATTGGGAAAGTGAAGTTGAGGCTTAACTTCTTTAGGGTAGTTTGGAGGAGCATACTTGTGGTGGTATTGACTGTTATGGCCATGGCAATGCCCTTTTTCAATGAGATGCTTGCCCTTTTGGGGGCCCTTGGGTTCTGGCCATTAGCAGTATATTTTCCAGTGGAGATGTACATTGCAAGAAAAAAGATCAAAAAGGGAATCAAGTGGTTTGGACTTAAAACCTTGAGCTTTTTTTTCATGCTTCTGTCTCTGGCTATAGCATGTGCCGCCATTCAAGGCATTGGTCATGCTCTTCACAAGTACAAGCCCTTCATGTATAAAGAGTAGCTAGCTAGTAAGTTGTTTGTGACTATGATGTCAAAACTTTCACAGTATGCTCATAAGTAGAATGAACAAAATCTAAGGCTATGAAAAAAAATATTTGCCAATTTTGTTATTTTTTAGTTTAAAAGAATATTTGTAGTATCCTATTGATATTTGATGTAACAAATATCAATGGATCTTATGTTTTAAATGATCTTATAGTTATTATCTACTTTATTTCTTATAGTAAAAGTATTATCAAACCATTCAGACTAAAGAGAATTGTTTAAAAGAGAATATTTAGAAAATAGTAAGGTGAAAGAGAAATTGATAATTATTTTATTTTATTTTATAAGTTCAGTCATTCACTTATTTAAAACTAGTGTTTTAACTTGACAATCTTATATATATGTGAAAAATATTTATTTTTGTATAATTAAAATTTATGATAAAAATATTCTTAAATAGATCAAATATATTTTGATTTCACAGCTAATCATTGAATTGATTTGACAATTTTAAAAAAATTAATATTTAGATAAAGAAAATGATAAATTGTATCAAATGAATTATTTGTAGTGGGTACAATCCTCAACCCTATGAGCCAGTTTTATGGGGTTGAGTTAGGCTTAAAGTCCACTTCGTAACATGATATCAAAGCCATTTCGAGCCTATCCTAGCGAGTATTTGTTGGGTTTATCAGGCCACCACCCATAATATGTTATCTCACGCACGAGCTCCTATTTATCACTCTCGGCATGAGGGGGGTGTGTTGGAGATCCCACATCGACTAGAGATGAGGACATTTCATTGTATATAAGTGGGTGCAAACCTCAACCTCATGAGCCGGTTTTATGGGGTTGAGTTAGGCTTAAAGTCCACTTTTTAACATTATTAGTGGAATTACTATAAAAAAATATCAAATTAACTTTTAAATATTATTGTCGACCAAATTATGACGCTATTAACCCTAATGACTTGAGAGATTAATTTTTTCTTAAAAAATGAGTAAAATTATTTTTAATTTTTTTTATTAAATAAATATATGTGTTAATATCGAACTCACTTCAGTTTAGCCTACACTAATAGAGTTCGTTTGGATGCTAATAGAGTTTACTTAGTCGACTCTAATGCAATATTTTTATAATAAATATTTGTGTTAATGTATAGATCGACCCTAATAGAGTCTGTTTGGATGCTAATAGAGTTAGCTTAATTAACTCAAAATGTGACATTTTTATAATAAATATTTGTGTTAATGTCTAGGCTGGCACTAATTTAATGTTAAACATTACTATAGTTGACATAGCTAACTCTATGACTGTGCTAACTATTTTTTAACCTTTTTAATAAGTAAAAATACTATATTACTGTCAAATTAGCATTAGCTTAGCCTACCCAAAATAAAATAAATATTAAATATAAATAAGGTTAGTGTAGGCCTAGTTAATACTAATTTTATTCATATTTATTATATGTTTATTTAAGTTAGCATCAGCTAAGTCAACACTAATTAATATGCATGAATCCATGCGCCTTTCTGACAAAGAATAAGAACAAATCTCTTCACTCATAATTTTTCTCTCTTATTTTTTATATAAATCTTTTTACACTCATCTTTTTTCATTTACACTCATCTTCTTCATGTACACTTATCTTTTTCATTCACACTCATCTCCTTCACCCACACTTATCTCTTTCATTCATACACATCTCTTTCATCCACACATTTCTCCTTCATTCACACACATCACCTTCATCCACACACGTCTCCTCATCTCCTTCATTCACATTTATCTACTTCACTCACATTCATCTCCTTCATTCCCTACATTTTTTTCTTCTATTTTCGCATTTATATTTATTTTATTGAAGATGGAAGATTTTTTTTTTCAAAATTATTGTTATTAGTGTTGGTCAGACCGACAGAATTTAAATTAATATTAAAATATATTTTTTTAGTTAACACTAAATTAAATAAATTTTAAAATAAAGGCTAATGCTAAATTGCTTTAATTAAAAATTTAATTTAAAAAAATTAGTGACGAATTAGTGTCGATTTAGCTGATGTTACTTATAGCCGACCTTCAAAAGTAGATGCTAATGAATTACCTTTAATAATTTTAGAGTTGCAAATACGTGTGACAAATCCGACATTATTGACTAATTAGCATCGACTTTTAATTATTAGTATCAACTTTTGACTAACACTAAATATTTATTTTCTTGTAGTAAATGGATGGAGCTTTTGGAAATTACAAAATAACCCTTCAAATTTTATTTATTTAATTGTTATTCATAGAAAGCTTTTATATTTAGTTGTGAGTATAATGTGAAAGCTTTAAAATAAATATTCCTAAGAATATTTAGATAGCTGTGAAAAAGTGCTTCAAGATTCTCTCCAAGATTTCCTTGGTGTTTCTTGTGGTTTTGGGGTGCTTCCCTAGGGTGTTGGTGGTGGTTCTCTTCATTCCCTTTCTTATCTTATGTATTCCAAGCTTGTGGTTGATGGAATGATTGGAGTGGTAGCGGAAATGGAGTGAAGATGAGGCATCAAAGTTGAGAGAAGAAGAGAAAATTCGGAAAAGTTGAAGGTGCAAGGGAAAAAGGTTTGACTAACTTTCCTTAGGTTCACTAGGTCAATTAGGTTCACTAACAAGAAAGATCTGGGAGAGAATGAGGTTTCAAGTTTTGAACTCTTCATTCAATATTTGCAAATCTAGATACATGAGTGAGTTTTAGGGTTTTATAGATTAAGGTAGCTTGCTCCTTAAGCTACCATAACCTTAGTTAAGTGAACTTAACTAAGGTGAGGTGTGGTGGCTTAAGGAGGTTGTGTATGCTCCTTAAGATACTCTAGGAACCCTTACTTGTGTGACAAGTTAGGGTTTCTAGAGTGTGTTTGTTTCATCTACATAGTACTCTTGAAAAGAAACCAAAATACAGTTCCTATACAAATTTGTTCTAGTATTTATACAAATAGTTCATCTGTCTTTTATTCTTGTGTATGGTGGCTTGGATGATCCTCCATCAGGCTGCCCCCTTCAAAAGGATTTATGCTCAGATCTAGTGAAAGTGCCACCTTTATTTGTAATGAGTGAAGTCAAAATTCACCTGGTTCGTAGATCCACCTGAAAAAGATAGTAAACATAAGTAGAATGGAAATTACTAAATGTTGATTGTTATAAAAATATAAAACAAACAAAGTAGGTTGTGTGGGATTCGTATAGAGAAATACCACACGAAATGGAGAAAACAATGTAGAAAAGAAGAAATAGAATAGGAATTTAAAAGACAAGTTTATATAAATAAATTGGGCTCACTTTTGGGGGGATCCAAATAGAAGAATAAGCTAAAGTAGGGTGTGCTTAGTAATTTAAGTAAGGTGTGCTTGTTGTAGAATTATATGAGTATACTTCTTTCGAAAAATTGGTTTACCAAGCCATCAAGGTTGAATCACAAGTTTTGAAGAGAAATTCTTTTAAAAATACTCATAATGATGACTTTTACAAATCATCTTGGAAGGACAAACACAAATTTCAAAACTAAGACTCTCCCTTCCAATTTTTCAAAAGAAACCACCCCACATCATAAAATTTATAAAGATAAACCTTCTACTCCTAAATCACCCATCAAAACCTCAAATAAAAAATGTTTTAAAGGTATAGGTTTTGAGCACATTGTTGCTAATTGCCCAAGTAAAAGAACAATGATGGTTAAAGGGAGAATAGTCGTTAGTGACCATAGTTCCCAATCATCTAGAGCTAACTCCCTTTCCTCTTCAAAAACCCCAAGTGAGGACGAGTGTGAAATACCATGTGAAAGTGATTTGTTAGTAGTAAGGCGCATGTTAGGGCAACTTCAAAAACCTTTTGATGAGAGTCAAAGGAAAAATATTTTGCATACTTGGTGCCTTATTAATAACAAATTATGTTCCTTGATAATTGATGGGGTAGTTATACAAATGTAGCAAGTACAAGAGTGGTGGACAAACTTGGATTACCCACCATTTCTCATACATAGCCCTACAAATTGCAATGGCTAAGTGAAGAGGGTGAAATAATTGTTAATAAACAAGTCCTCGTATCTTTTTAAATTGGCAAATATAAAGATGAGGTGTTATGTGATGTTGTGCCCATGGAAACAACCCATATTATTTTAGGAAGGCCATGACATTATGATAGGAAAACTTTACATGATGGCCTAATTAACAAGATTTCTTTTTACTTCCAAGGTCATAAGATCATATTGAAACCTCTATCTCCAAAAGAGGTAAATAAAGACCAAATAAAAATGAAACAAAAAGAAAATCTGAAAAAGATTATGAAAACAACAATACAGGGTTCATCACCTCACCAAACATGGTCAAAACCGCAATGTTGATCCATCCAAAAATAAATATTGTCGGCTCACTTCACTACTCTCCTTCCCTGACTTGTGTATTTATTCATAGCTCTAATTACATGCAACATTTGTTAGAGAAATGTGGGAATATTTTTCAAAATCCTTCTAAAGGTTTACACCTTATAAGAAGCTATTCACACAAAATTCCCTTTGATCCTACACATTCTTTACAAACATTCATGTAACTAGAACCACTCAACCAAAACTCCTAAAATTAAATGAACATAAGTTTGCTTCACAACTCACATATATAAATCAAGTGAACGAACTAACTACGTTATATGCAGGAGTCCTAAATTTGAGGTCGAATTTTTTCCAACTTTCGGGGCATGATACAAACCATCTCGACAAATAGATGACAAAGGACACAACAGAAACCTCATAATTAAGTCAGTCATCTTAGCATCCAAGACAAGGACCCTCCAAACTTCAAAAGGACCTCAACATAAGAAAAATTGGACATAGCCCAGAGCATCAAATGTTCTTTCTTTTGGTCTTTGTAAAAGACAAGTTTATATAAATAAATTGGGCTCACATAAGGGGTCCAAATAGAAGAATAATCTAGAGTAGGGTGTGCTTAGTAATTTGAGTAGGGTGTGCTTAGTAAATTAGGCTTGTGTCAAGCCCACCTTTCATAACATGTGCACCTAAGTTTAAAGTTTCTTTGACCTACCTTCTAGAAGGTTTCTCACAAATGACACCCCTACCCCTGCCACTCTTGCTCTCCAAGACACACTCTCCTATATAAAGGGTGTCTTGCCTCATGTATTTTTACAATTGAAATTGAATAGAAAAAAAACTTTGTCTGAGTGATTAGTGAGTTTGTCTCCTAAAGTTATTGGGTCTTATCTTGAGTGTAGTGCACCTCAAGTGGCGGCTGCTCACCACTCATCTTGGAACCATCTACCATTCTAAGTGGCGTGATTCTTTGCTCCATTTTCCCTAAGCTTTCTTCATTTCTTCATATTTTTCCTTTCTTATTTGCGCCATTTCCATTCCTTTTTATGTCCTTGGGTTCTTCCATCTTGTTTCTTTCCATTATATGTTTTTATTTTCGCACCTCATCATCATCAAGACCATATAATTGTGTTTTTCTCTTTTCCCTCTAGAAGTGAACCTTCACACTTACTTAACCACTTGGTTAAGTTCGTCTCCAATGTGAATCTTCTTTGGGTTTCTCACCAAAATCCTAAACAAAGTGCAACCCATTAAATGTGCAATCCTAAATCAACTCACATCACTTCCTCCACCAAGTAAGCTTCACAAATAGAGTCTTCCATCCTATCTTTATTTTTTACTTTCTTTTTTAGGGAGTGTAAGAACCTAAAAAAAAGAATATGGACATGGACATTTAAAATATTGAATAAATAAATAACAAATGGTAAAAAAGTGATTAGTAATTTCATACCTCTCAAATGGATACATTCAACGATATTGGACTAGACCACCAACTTTTGCATCATAAGGTAGATGATAGAAGATGTTCCATGGAATCAAAGAAGCTTGGTGAAAATATTTGTTCTAATTTATACAATAGCACATGTATATTTTCTTCCATAACTCTTAGATGTTCAACATTCAGTATCAGTGAGTGATGATAATAAGGAAGAAAGCTTACATAAAAGTAAAGGAAGTGAAAACAAACAAACAACCATATATATTGTGACAAGTTGACAAACCCTAACACTTAGTACAAATTGTGAATCAAAATGTTTTTTAAACATGACAATAAACAAGGAAACAAATTGTTTAAATAGAGAAAAATGACATTTCAACTATTTAACCAATACAATACTTCTAAAAATTGATAAAATAGAAGTATGAACTTATGAAGATGTTGAGTAAGGTTTTCTTAGAATTGAGAACACGAGGATTAAGATAAGGATGAATCAGAAGCACACTAATCACTCTAATCACTTTAATGGAACAATGCCCTTAACTACGAGAACAAAATGCATTCAAAACGGAAAAGTTCAAAGATACCGGCAAAATCACAAGTAATAATAAAAAAACGCAAAAGCTTGAAAGCTCAGCGTGCCCTAAGCACCAAAGATTAAACTCATGCCTCTAAAATCAAGAGTTGAAAATCCCTTTCTAAGCTCGAGAAGCTCTTCGTGAAAGCAAGCATGCCAGGTTCAACTGAGACTCAATTGTTAAAAATTAGGTCAGATGATATGGATATTTTGAAAAAGTTGGAAAGTAAATGTCAAGTTGGAAAAATCAAGAACATTTTTCACAACCAAAACATATTGAGTTGCTAATCATCCATTTAATTAAATTGCCAATTTAGTAGTTGAAAATAATAATTTTATTTAATAATAAAAAACAAATTAATAGTTGAAAAACAAAGAACATATTTACTCATAACATATCAAATGAAAAAGTTTTTGATGTATTTGTATCAAAAAC
>Ga0123341_1002705_pt1 | contig 14772 bp, 9 predicted proteins | sample Turbeapinknodule_FD_89959 | JGI IMG/M metagenome (GOLD analysis project Ga0123341, IMG submission 89959) | Root nodule microbial communities of legume samples collected from Mexico - Turtle bean Mexico pink nodule | ecosystem: Host-associated > Plants > Roots > Nodule | place: Mexico: Nepantla... | reverse complement strand
ATTTTCTATATCATGCATAATATTTTTATTTCTAAATACAAAAGTAATAACACGTTTTATATATCTAGAAATGATTAATAAAATATATCAAAATTATATGTAATACTAAACTTACTGTTATTCCTTTTTCTTCCATACAAAAGTTAAAGTTAACATAAAATAATTTTATTCATAATACTAATAATATTCATTTTGCTGACTCTATAGAGGTGCAGAAAAAATTGGCCTAAAACTTATTGAATAAAATACATTTCTCTCCATGGGCTTTACAGCATTTTCAACTAGGAAGTTTCTTTCTGCACCCCTACATTTTTCTTCCTGCACCCCACAATTTTGTAAATTCCGAAACTGACCCCATAATTTCAGGATCTGGGAGTGTGCTACGGATTAATCCAGAAGTGAATCATGTTGGATTCCGGATGAGGAAGTGTTTCGAAAACAAAGTTTGCATAAATTATTGATTTTCGAATTGTTGAATCTGAAAGCCTAATTTCTATTACAGATGGATCTAGAATGATTTTTTTCAATTATAGATTTCTGAATTCGAAATACCTATTTTGAGTTACGGATTGGCGGATCCATAATGATTTTTTCAATTATGAATGTTTTGCATTTTTTTTATGTTGGATTAACACTATCATTCATATACTACCGGATGCATCAATCCAGAAGATTACTGGATAAATTTACCAAATTTCATAATCCGAAATAAAAAAAAATAAATGTACAATAGATTACTGGATACGCCAATCCAAAAATTTACTAGATTTCATAATCCGGAATAAAAAAAAATAAATGTACAATTTATATAGGAATACTTTTGTCTTTGTGCAACCTTGTGGGGTGCAGGAAGAAACTGCCTTTCAACTACTTCATCTCAAATGTGGTGAAAATGACTTTAGGCACTAAGACCCAGGTTTACAAGATTGATTTTTAATGCGAAATTAGTTTTTGATTAAAATTAATGTAATTCCATACATGTTTTTTTATTCGAAAAACTATCAGCAGATTTAATATAACAACTTCATCTAATAGAAAACTAAAATTATGATACTAAATATGTAAATACTTACTTAAAATTCTTAATGGACATTTCAATATAATGCAACCATAAACTCCGACCATTCACACCTCTTTCTTTTTTTCACATATTAGTAAATTATAAATAGCAAATTATGTTCATAATTTCAATCATAAATTTCACATGTTTCCTAGATGATGCAGTCATAACTCAATGAGTCACTCTCTGCTGGTAGCAAATGCAGGCTCTCTATTAATTGCTACTTCACTCTATTTCTATCTTCCTCCTCCAAAGAAACTTTGATAAAATAAATTTGTGCATTAAATAAAATTAACTTGTACAAAAAAGAATTCTCTATCTACACAATTAGTTTATACATATTAATTTTAATTTATAAAAACTTTCATTTATATATTTTTCTAAAATTGCTTTTTTTTAAAAAAAACTTATCAAAATATATCCTGAAGTGATTCCATTTAGTGGGGTTTACCTCCACAATAAAACACATTTACACGTAAAAGAGTAAGTGTGTTTCTAATTCTTCATATTTTATGCTACAAATGTGAGGAATAAGAAAATAATGAAAATAATCAATGGCAGCTTTGAATTCTGGCAAGAATTAAATACACAAATCTGAACTGCCAGGTGTAGTTCTGCTATGCTGTAGAGCTATATACTACGAATGAAGGACAGTGTGGATACAGTAAATTGATTCACAAGTTACTACAAGATGAAGGACATAAAATCTTACTCACCAGATTTCCTTGTTAATTATGCAGGGGAAGAAATGCTTTCGCACCCTTTGTTAGTAAATAATGAAAACCCAAAATCTCCTCAATGAGCTCACTCCTGTACACAAAACCTTCCATGAGCTCAAAACAATATCACATGATGGCTGCCAACCCCACAACATCACCATCATCAACTTTGGACTCGGGAGCATTGGCTGAGCTGCGCTGTCTCACTGAAAACCATAACTATGAGGTTAACAAATTTATAATATTACCAGCAACATTATAATATGCCAAAAAACATATAATTGACAAGCATAGCAATATAGGAAAAACTACCATCACTTAAGTCTTCAGTTATAACAATTACAAGTACTACCAAACATTGAGAAGCTCTACAGTTTATGGCATTACATCGATTTATTAACTAACTGCTCATGTGCCCAACTATATTTTCCAGAAGTTGGAGAAGTAAAATGCGAAAAAACAATTAGAAGTTATTGCTTACTTGAAACGTTTGTAATGATATTTACACTTTTCTGTGCTGCAAGTGCTTTCAATTTGTTACCGGTTGCTAATTGAAGTAAGCTTTTCATATGCTGCTTTTGTTCCTTTGGACTAGATGTTTTCTTTAAAGATTCCTCAAAGGCAACTAAATCGTGAGGGGTAATATTGGGGAGAGACATCAAAACCTAAAAGGAGTAACAAAATATATTACTCAATAGCAAAAGTTTAGCATCCTCTTCTTTGCAAATGAACTCCAAATGCCAAATGCAGTCAAAAGGAGAAAAAATAGCTAAGTGATGGAAAACAAGAAAAATACTAACCTGCCTTGGAGCTGGGTGTCGATCACAAAGATATACAAATATTTCACGACAAATGGCAACTAGATCAGCACTGGTTATTGCATTTGATTCAAGGGTTAAACCTTGAATAATGGATGTAAAAAGATCTTTACAAACATACTCTATGAGTTCTGCGTGATTTGTTACTATCGCAAGAACTACCAACACAGAGCAATATGAAGAAATTTTAGTCACAGATTCACCATCCGTCCATGTAAAAGCTTCTAAACATAGCCGCAGAGTTGGAAGGGCCAGACCTTCGCGCTTTAGAAGGAAACTGTCACATAAAAGAATTATGACAAATAGAGCTCACAAAAAGTTATAAAATATGAAAGAACTAACTTACAAACAGGTAGAAAGCATACCCAACCATAGAGCACGATGCAACTGTGTCCAAGCTTTTTAGAGTGTCTAATCGACTAACATGTCCAGACTGTTCCAAAGAAGGGATTCCATTATTAAGGGGAGGAGAAGCAATGACAGAGAGGAGTGAACAGATCTCACGCGTGAGATCCCTCAAAATCGTTTCCTCCATCACTTCCACTTTCAAGTCTGATCCACTAAGAATGCTAAGAGCATCCGGAACTTTTGCTCTACCATCTTGTAGAAGACTAGACCATGAACAGCTAAGGGCTTGCTGAGCATGGATAAACAATGGCTGTAGAATCTTTTCCAGCCAAACCTCCCACATATCCAAAGGACAATTTTTAACCAAAGGAATCAAAGTGGAATGAACAAGCTGTCGTATGTGCCTGAACTCCATCGACTGTATATTCTCCATCAGCGCAACAGAAACAGAGTGCACATCCAAATATTTGAAAAATGAATCCCCAATGGTTGTTGACAATCCCAATACATTATATCTTCATATAAAGAAAGGATATAGTAAAAAGATGGAAATAAAAATGCAAGTTTTATCATAGATAATAATTTTCTGTTCATAAGGAACTTTATTTTCTCTTTTCTAGAGATTTGGTGCACAACCAATATTGAAGGTGAAGACCAATTATATTTGATTTGAGACAACAGATAATAAATTACAAATTAAAAATAGAATAAGATTAGCGCACATACCCACTGTCTCTGATGCCTTTAAACCAGTTTCGTATATTCGATCCATTTGGTTCGGCATATCCTTCTTTATTAATGTCGACCTTAGATCCATCTGTGACGGTCAATGAACCCTTTGGCAATTTGGAGTTCCCTTCTCCAAGAAGACTTGACCTCTCAACATCAGCCATAACCATTGCAGCTCTTACCTCTCCAGGTAAAGCTTGACTTACAGATGGAGACCAAAGGGAATGTATACAACGAAGTAGCTGGAAAACAAGAATGTGCTGTGCTTATTAATACGAAGTACAGAGCAAGATTATAAGCATGCCAATCTTTTTGTAGCAAAATACTACAGGAAACATAACATGGCCAGCCTCTTAATGTCAGGTATACATACTTTCAGGAGAGGAGTCACCATCCATGATATGTGAGAGGCCATTGGATTTATTGGAGTTGAATTTGGTGTGGAGCTGTTTTCTGAATTCCAATTGGCTTTCTTCAATCCACTCCTCTTAAGCGCCCTTTCAAAGAATGTCAAGGTATGAAAAATTGACCACATAACAGGTGCTTCAGAGCACAACTGAACCAAACCTTGTGGACCTGACAGATATTTTTCCTGCCACTCAGATTGTGTCCACTGATGGCTCAAAGGTTCTAGCAGCCATTTTAAAACTTCTTGTTGCTGTTGAATTCTGAGCCAAATTTAGCACAATAACAAGAACTGGTTAATTGCAAACATCAAAAGACTATCAAACAAGATTAAACAGAATTATGTCTCCTGTTTGATCCTTACCCAGAAGAAGAAGCCATAACAAGAAAAGCTTCACCTAAAAGATTATGCTCACTCTGAAGCAAACAACCCTCCCTTTGCAAACATGCCATTGTATCAGCAATGCCCTACATATAAAATCAATAAATTATATAAAAGCTATCTCCTACCAAACTATTTTAGGAAGTGGAGCAAAATTTTCTCTAGAGCATATATGAAGTGTCCAAATTGTAATGAGTAAAGGATTGGGAAAGAAGATATTAATGCACTGCCCATGTCTCCTGACATAGCAATGGGGTGTGCTTATACTAACATCTAAATTTAAGTACCAGAGTAGTGCCACAAGCCAAACCTTGGTAAGAATTTTGAACATTATCTGTATCTGTATTGTATATAAATAAGCGTACAAACCTTTTCTCAGATAAACCTTAACTCCACTCATGTCTCTGCATATGAAACAAGTTTAAGCAAATAATTTAACGCCCAAAGTCCCAAACCTATACACAAGTTGTGATTCCAAACTTTATAAGCTATTTAAGCTTCAATATGTCTAGTTGATATCAGACTACATACACCCCATTTAATGCTGCAATTAAGGCAGCCCTAAGTCGCAAATAGGGCAAGTCAATTTAGGCAGATTTTCAACATGTGACAATTATGCAATGCCAATGTAAATTATGATATTAATGGACTATTGGCTTTCAGGCAAATCTTTATTTTTAAAAGTATGGAACAAACTAGGTCTCACTAATTTAAAAAATTGAAGTTATAATTAGGTCCTACCATAGGAACAAAATTCAAAATGATGCTCTGATAAGTTATCACGGTTTGGATTTAGGGAAGCAACTAAAAATATGTGAAACTACAGAAACCCATTACAAACAATTGGATTCCTACAGTTTCAAAAGTATAAAGGTTTGTGAATCCAACATACCATCAGAAATTTTGATCAGGTTTAGCTGCTTATTGCAAAAAAAATAACCACACTGCTTCTGCTAGAGTAAAATTCAAATATACCCATATCCAATTAAACTTTCATTATTAAGATTGAAAGTCAACTTCAAGTTTTGTAAGAGATTTGGCTAATAAAGTGAAATGGCATTATAGACTAGTATATTCACATGTCAGGAAGAGGACTAAAGTATGAAACAAGAAGGTAATGAACAGAAGACAAATATCAGTGCACAGAGCCTGAAAACTGATATCAATATATGATAACAGATGTCAAGTCAAACTAGAAATTCAATCTTCAAGATATTCATACAAAAATTGTAAAGACTAAAAACACAATTTTAGTAATCACGTTATAGCACGGTTTGAACATTAATATTATTGGAGGATATCAAAAGATACTTTAGCTAGTTCAGTAAGAACCCTATAGTAGCCAATTCTTATTATGCTGCGGCTTAACTTACATAAGATTAATTTACAAATAGATTAAGGTTACTTTCATTGAATAACAAGCTTTTTCCTCCATAGCCCCTCCTCTGTACATTTCATATTTAATTGCAGTCCTATACATGTAAATTGCCGCATTCATGTATACAAGAAACAATTCCCATTTATTGGACACAACAAGTTAATTATAGTTTTCCATCAATTGGTGTTTAAAGAATTCACCTTCATATGAGGTAAGATGCTTTTGTCCGCAGCTTTTGATATCCGAATAAATGATGTACAGATCTGCAGCCTTGCATGCCGTGCACTATGCATTGATGTATCCTATCAAGAGACATAGAATTAAACTTGCCACAAAATTTCCAATTATTGAAACTTACAATAAAAAAACGGATTGTTGCAGGAACCTTGATTATAGTTGGGAGAGATGTTAGAAGTTCAAATAATTTATTAATAACACTGCCAACTGCATCAGGGAAATACTTCAGAAAGGGGCCCATAGCATCCAAATAGTGAACAAGTACTTCAACAAGTGCAGGCTCCGTCCATTTTAAGGAAATTAATAGTTGAAGTATACCTACAAGACACAGTAAGCATAACTATAACAGAGGTCTAAGTAAGAAATTCTAAAACAGGATAATTTGGAAGATTAACTAAAGTAACCTTCAAACGTTCTACATAATGCAAACTGGACATCAGCATTAGTCTTGGTGAAGTCATTGGATCCATCAAAAACTGCATTTACAACACCCTCTATAGCCAACTGCATGCTTTCCATCACAGCTAAGTCCTACAAAAAGAAACGCAGAACTCATAACAGATAATTACATATAAGGTAGAAATGGGGGGATCACACCTGACAGAGATTAAAGTATCCATGATATTAAGAGTATATTTAACATTGGAATGGAAGGTATTTATACCTGAGTTGGTGCTGGAGAAACTAAGAAACCTTTAATGACTGTATCAATCTTTTCAGATACTTTAGTAGCAGCAATCACAGGTTTGTAAGAAGATACAAACCTAATTAACTCCAACTGTTTTAATAAACCATTCATCAGTTAAATATATTTTGAAAGGGTTAATTTGACATAAAGCTTAAAGAAGAATAGATTTGGAACTAGATATAAAGTAAAAGATACCAATGCAGAATAGTTGAGTACATTGTACAATACCTACATGTGACTTGCTCATAAGCAAAACATTTAAACTAATATATGCTCGCTCTCTGTATTTTTCAACTTTCTCAGTCGTGCAAAATTGATCTGGGGTTAAATAGTTAATGTTTTCATCGCACAAAATACTTTCCCTGTATCTTTTACAGGTTTAAATGTCCAAAAGTCAAATTATTAAAATTTTGCAAAGCCACAAGTGTTCCATAACTCATGCAGTAGGAACGCATGATGCATAAAAGTTTACTTAAAATCAATTGACACATTGCAAGCAATTAAACTATTAGTTCCAATTACTATCTTAGAACTTCAAGATGAAAAAAATAATAATATAAGAAGTTAATAACTCCCATCCAAATACATTCAAAAACAATTTTTTTCCTGTAAACAGAAGGGAAAGAATTTGTATATATCATGTGATGAAAAATATTATCTGACTTCACATGTGCATGAGACATACCAATCTAGATCGATAAAGGCTGAATGTTCCCTTGCACTCAAAATCTTCGCTCCACAACTCCAATACCCCTAAAGTAGTGGTAGTCTCATGCAGAATTTTTTCTCTCTTGAGCATGCGAGGGAAAGATGTATCCAAAATTGCACCACAGTAATCGTCACCCACAAAGCTTAGAGACTTTTTCTTTGCATTTTCAACCTCCCCAGAACCTGTGCTACCAACTGCTGAACTGTCAGCAGCTGAATGTATGGAATTTTTTGGCTTTGACATCAAATCCCTCATTAGTACCTACAGGAAAACATTTGAGGAAATAAATGAGATATGGCAATTTGATACACAATATTATTTGACTATTCACTAAGAAACACGGAACACCACCAAACAGTACTTTTGTGAAGTATTCCAACATACCAGCCAAAAGTGCATTGATTGAAAATGAATAGCAAACTTGAAATGTTGGAAAAATCCCAGCATCTGGAGAGAAACAAGAGAAATTAAAATGAAAGGATAAAATAAAATACAAGAGAAATGCATGCTCCTGTAAAATAATGGTAGCTAATCAGCACAAGTGTGAACAACATAAAAACAACAATAACTAGACATTTAGCAAACAAGTTATGCGGAAAAATTTGCAAGATATATACCAAGACAAGATATTTGTTATATGTAATTATGATTTTGAATTCAAAAAAATAATATATGACAAAATTTCCAAAGAGAAGCCAAAACCATAACCACTATGTCATTTTAAGCTGAGTTTTCCCTTCCCCAAGCTACATAACTCATACCTGTTCTAGGTAAAGTGGAAGCAAGGTGCTATCACCAGCAATACTTTGCAAGTTATAAGAACCCAATGACACCATACTTTCACATATATATTCGGCAAATTCGTATTCACCCTCATCTATGGACCCAGGACTTGAAACGGATCTATACAGAAATTCTCTAGATACATTCATCAATGTTTGAAAGATGTTACTCATGGCTTGGTCAAATTTAGAAACAGATGTTTCAGTAGGCCTCCTCCTACAATCACAGTTCAGAGTGACCAGTGGTCAGTGGTATTATTGATGGATGAAATATGTATAAAACCATTAAAGAACAATAACACATACCTTGAAGAGACAAGTTTAAAAAACTCTGAAGCATGTAGACGAAAATCTGGAGCAGATAGTAGTACACCAGAACTGCAGGGAGTTAACAGAAAAAAATTATCAGAAGAAATAGAAATTATGTACCAAGAGGATTGCATGGTGCAAGATAATAGAGGTAATAAACATACCCATGAATGATGCCATGCTCAACTAAATCTGACAATGGAGCCCATTCAGCATACGCATTCACTGCATTTAGAGTAGCTGTTACAGCGGCAGCATGCTGTTTGGCAATATCCATTTGATTTCTACCAGCTTCATTCATTGCAGCTGTAAAGTGTCTTTCTAGTAACTGCATCAAGTATTACAAGTCACAATGTCATTAACAATGACAAAAGATTAGCATGTAAAAAAGGTGTTTAGTGCTGAGATGTACATTGTATAATAGTGGCAAAATTTCACTCAACGATTGAGTTAGCCCCCTCAAAAGTAGCCTTCGCCGATCACCTGAACACATCAACATGACAAGTAAAAGTAAGTATGCATCGTATGATATACAGAAAAGTCACTCAATATCAAATAGAGACAACATTTATGTGTCAAAAAGTCAGCGTGTTAGGAGTGTTGGGTTTATGTTTTGTATTTTATTTGTAGGACACTTGTTTATTTGCAATGTTGTTAAATAGCTGGAATGGCACTATTGTATTGGTGAATTCCTGGGATCCAGGACTGCAACTTCATTTGTGCTATAACAGCTACTATAGATGTTGTGGTTACAGCATGCCTCCTGCATCCTTTGTCATCTTTGGTGAGTGTTCATTAATTGAATGAGTAAATATTAAGCCAATTTTTATGCACTTTTACTTTTATTTGCATAGAACTTCGTTTTTGTATACATGTATAATTGATATATATCATACATTCCAACCACTATTGGATTTCAGCTATTTGCCCACAATGTTATCCGTATATGGTATTGCAGATTATTGGTTTTCTGCCATTTTCCTCAATCTGCAATTGATAGTGACGTTTACTAGTATAATATAATATGCACTCATGAATCCTAAGAATCACAAAATGCATACATCCAATTACATGCAGTAATCATTTTTCTCATTTTACACACTCTCCCTTATTCTCTATCCACTCACACTGACACCCTTTATATTTTCTTTACATCATGGTTCAGACGGACAGTTACATAATATTGACCAAGATGAAAAGCATATTTAAGGAAAGTGTAATAAACAAGTCATCCGAAAATGTCCCTTTCATTTGCTTCTTATCAGAAAAACTTATTATTATTGTGTCTAAAATTTTCCTAGAATAACTCATTGCTCAAGTCACACAGGTTTGCCCAAGTTGGAGAAATTCAGTTCTTTGAATCACACACATTCACATGAGAAAACCTAAGTTATTACAAACCTTCTAGATCTTCATTGTGAACAGTAATGTCTTCAGGAAGCCACCGCAGCATCATTGCAACCAACTCAGCCTAATACATAATTGTGAATCATAAAAACAATATCCTGAACTGAAATTGAATAAAAACGAGCCAAAATGATGTAAGTGGGGAACTTCAAATTTACTTCTATTGGGCCCTTGTTGGATAGAGAGATCAAAGAGGGAAGCATTTCTTGCCACAGACCAATATCCTCTCTTCTAACAACCTGTGAAAGAACCACCAAAGAATATGGTCTATGTAAGGCAAATCTGCAATTGTGACAGAGTAAGAAGCAATAATAATGAAAAGGAAGTGCCTTGTGATGAAACCTCAGCAACAAGGGCAGCTGTCTGGCTTTTGAGAGCCCAATTTTCGCAAGGATCTGCAATTTCTGACATCAAATCAAGGGAAAGATTTGCAAAGTTCTTGTGTTCTGCAGGGCTTAATTCCTCCCAACGCAAGCGCACTAAATGCTGTATAACAAAACGTTTTCACATAAGGGGTATAAGAATAAAACACCTAAGCAGACTTATCATTGAAAAGCACAACAAAAGCAAGTAAAATTGAACCTGCAACATTTTATAGGCATGTAACCGAATTTCAGACGACCAGTTTTTCTTCACCAAAAGGAATGATGTGTTTGCTAACGCCCGTACATCACCTGTCTTTATCTGAAGAAAATTTACATAAATTCATTAGTCTCCTACACACGGCAAATACTAAAGCAAGGAAAATAATCACCATAGAGTAGCAATTCCCATGCCTCGCTTAATTCGTCTCCGACACGTGTCAAATATTAAAGCAAGACAATTAATCACCCTAAAGAAGCAACAATCATAGAACAATAACAGCAACTACACAAGCTGCATCCACAAACAAACAATTGCTTCTTTTACATCTATCTGTCTATATACATATGTGTGTGTATGCGCGCAGAAACTCCATGGTCAATCATTTCATTGAATTTTGAAATGCAAGAACTATTTTAGTTATTTATTCAAAAATTCCAGATGAAACTGCAACTTTCACAGGAGCAGCATGAAAGCAACCTACAATCAAAGCCTACTAGTTCCTTCAGAGTAACACTACACTATCAATCACCGAAAATTACAGAGATAAATACATCTAAAGAGTGCATAGAAACGTGTACAAATTCATTAACACATGGATGAGTTGGTGTGTGCTATACGTTGATTATTAGGGCTTGTGCAGAAAAGATCGCAGTCATTTCTAATAACAGTAAAAAATGCAAACAGAGAATAGGAAAATTGAGAAAACAAGAAGCGATGAGAAGCACAGGAGAAATGATAAAAGTAGAAGGTGTTATTGCCCTATGGAACGGAGAAAATGGAAAGAGGAAGGGAAAGAAAGCGTTACGGAATCGAGAAAAGCGACGGCGTTTTGGCGAGCGTCGGGGGTAGAGGCCCAATCAAGGGCGGTGTGTATAGCTTGGGCAACATTGTTGGCACTGATGCCGTTATTGCCAACACTGTCTTCCATTGTTAACTTCAACTGCTACTCTTTTTCTTTTTCTTTTCTTTCACTGCTTCTGTTCTATTCTTCAGACTGAAACCAGAGAGAGAGAGAGAGAGAGAGAGAGAGAAAGAGAGAGGAAGAGATTCGGTATTTCTTTCAACTCAAAGTCTCGGTCGGGTTTGGGGTTCACTCCGCACACACTCACACGCACCGTATTTATGTGTTAGTGGCGTATGGTGGTGCGTGAGCACGACTCTTCTCGACTTCTTCTATAATTTTTTTTTTCTTTCTTTCTGCTCAAGTTTTCCTTTGTCCAAAATAAACTCTATTACACCTTTTAGTAATTTAATCTTTTAATTTTTAATAATTTATTTATTTATTCATTCAATAAAGACTATTATTCTTGTAGAATTATATACGTGTATATATATTAAATTGTATTATTTTTCTTTTTTAATTAATTATTTGTTATGAAATTTTGTGTATGTAAAGTCAATTGTAAATTTCATTAATCTCTTTGATTTATAACTCCTAAGTAAATTATGTTAAAAGTTGGTAAGAATGAGACTTGATAGTAATTTGAAAATAAATAAGTAATGATAATTTATTTGATTTTTTAGTCTCTTCTTAGGGTGTGTGAAATTGTTAAAAACATTAAAGAGAGATTGAACTTTACATTTAAGTTTTATGGATGAGAAAGATTAATAAATTAAAAGTTTTTAATGTTTTTTATATTTCTTGTTGCTAAGTTTTAATGACAGGATGAACTCTAACGCATTCCAAGTATATTTAAATTTATATAGTTTGTTACATGACGAATTTTATCATTATAAATAGTAGGTTGTTTTATTATGTATAACACTTTTGTTCAAAAGAAAGAAAATCAGAAAAGAAAAATTTCTTCTTTAGCCTTTTTGAAATATTTGATAATGTACAACACACTAGTAAATTAAAGGTTACTACATCTACAACTTAATATAATTGAATTGTTGTTCTTACGAAGAATTTTCTTACTACAACTTCTGCAAACAACTCAAGTCACATAAAATGATGTTGAAAAACATACCCTTGCAACTGTTTTTTTAATGATGTTTATGATGTTCCTCCGTTCAATTTCGTGAGTAGGAACAATGACCGAAGGAGATTGTAAAGAGTATGTATAAAGTATTTTTGCTAAGAAACATACTAAAACAAATTACATTGTTTTTAGTAAATTATTTTCTTCAAACTACTATTCTTCACAATATTGTATGTTGTTCTTATTTTTCACTAGCTATTCCCAATTTTGGATGCTTTTACTAGTTTCCTCCTGTATTAAAACCGATAAGGTTAATGAGATTTACTCTGAGATTAAAAAAAGTTACATGCTGTATTACCCAATATCAAATTTGTCGAATAGTTAATATTCACTCACAGTAGTGAATTTTTTTATTGGCCTAAGAATCTATAAATAACACTTTATGGACTATTCTAATAATTTAAATAATCTCAATAGTTTAATTTATTACTTACTCACTTATATTCTCTAAAAAATTTATTGATTTGAGTATTGAAAAGTCTTTTACAATAAAAGTCTTCATTAAACTTTCATTCATAAAGTTTAACAATTTTTTACTTAAATATATCAATCAACTTGTCCAATTAGAACATTCATTTTACACAATTCCAACTCATTTTCAATAAAAATACTTATAAAATGAAAAGGGCACTCATGCAATTTAACATTATGCTAAAAAAAAATTAAGTTATAGAAGAATTATACAATTTAGGACAAGGCTCTGAACTGTGATATCCCTTTGCAGCTATGCAACTTTGCTTGATCAAGCATCACATTATCACTGTTGGCTAAGGTAAGCATTCTTTTTCTTTTCAGAAAGTTTTTCTTTTTTTTAAAATAAACTTATTCTCAAAGTTAATAATATAACTGCATTGGTATGGAAACTTCTATTGGAAGACTAAAATGTTCTGCCAAATTGACCTTTTTTTATTTAATTTAATCCTTCTTTTAATAAAAAAAAATCAATTTCATTATTCGTTTTCAAAAGACTTCAATTGGTCTCTTCCATTCAATATAAGCTAAAATTTTCCTAAAAGTTTGTTTTTAAACAGTGGATTGTTAAAAAATCACTATTATTATATTTATTATTAATTTTAAAAAAACCAATAAAATTTAAATTGAAACAAAATTAAGATAGTAATGTGTTAGAACATTCATTATATTTTAAAACATTATAAGTCTAGAGCATAATCTTCAGAGCTGCATTACACATAATGAATTGTTCCTAATATGAATTTGTGACTTTTCTACTTTATATATTACTTAACTTTCTCATTTTTTCTCATTTTTACTAAATGTGTGACTCAAATTCACTCTTAAATTTCTAACAACAATAACCTATTCAAAGACAATAAATTCCATTTTGAGAAAAAACATAAATTTGTTAATAAGTGCAATTATCAACTTGACATGCAAGATTTGTAATTCATTGTTCATTTAAGAAGGAAAGGAAGTTGATGTAAAAGTAAAAATTACACTAGCATAACAAATAAGGTGATGAGAGATGCATATTCAAACACAAATGGCTCTTTGAATTTGATTGCTTCAAAACATGTTGTCTAATGTAGGAAACAATTAATCCAAGCAAATGATGATCAGATGAAACTTTCACAATCATATCAAATGATTAGTGGTGTGAATGTGATAAATTGATGGTTGTTGCATGCAAGTGTGTTCATCACCATTACTCAAATTATATAGATTTACATACTTAAATATGTTTGCAATGTGTATAAAAAGGATTTAGAAAACTATCCAATGAATCTTATTAGCGAGGTTGCAGGGAACCACAAATATTACCCAATTGAAAACAGAAAAAAAAAGGTTGTTTTGAAATCATCACAAATATGCACAAAAATAAATATAGCAAAACCTAAACAACCAAAATGATGTTACAAGTGTAAAAATTCATACCATTATAATAAAAAAAATGTCCCTACAATATAAGGAGTTCAAACTGAGTAAATCTACCTCAAAGTTAGTCAATGATCATCACATTAACAAGTCACACTTCCAATGAAATGTAATATCACTTATTTTTTGCTATCATGAATTTTTTTTATTAGGGTTGATGCAATAATTCAATTTATTAACACAATTACAAATTAAAATTGTTATTTTTTAAGAATATTTCATTGTTAACATAAAATATTTAAAGTAATCATAATTATGCATTATTAATTTAAAATTATCATTAATAATACTTAAAAAATGAAATAAAATATGATTGTTTATAAAATAACATGTTTTTAAAT
>Ga0123341_1002703_pt1 | contig 14772 bp, 4 predicted proteins | sample Turbeapinknodule_FD_89959 | JGI IMG/M metagenome (GOLD analysis project Ga0123341, IMG submission 89959) | Root nodule microbial communities of legume samples collected from Mexico - Turtle bean Mexico pink nodule | ecosystem: Host-associated > Plants > Roots > Nodule | place: Mexico: Nepantla... | reverse complement strand
ACATAAAAGCAATATTTTGCTATTTTGGTGATAAAATTGACATGATATCTAGATAGCAATAGGAATTGATAGCTATATATATAAGCACTTAATGTACAATATTTTTTTTATAACGTTACCAACTATGTTAATAATTGAACAGTGTTACCCTTTTCCTTATTATTATACCTAGCTAGTTAGAGCAAGTGAAAAACTGTCTTGTAGAGGAGACCTATTGTCTAAAAGGACGAAAGAAGTAAACATAGGGAAAAAAAAAACCCTTGGTCATGTCATGTATCACAAAAGTGAATCTGATCACAGACCAAAACGCAGGTATCAGGGAGGGTTGCTGACATGGAACCCTACATTCGTGAAGAACAAGGAAAAAGAATAGTAAAACAAGGAAACTATAACATTACATAGTGTTCATAAAACTCTTCACAAACCAAAACACTCCCAAAGTAAATGTTTTTTTTTTTTTAATTTAGAGCCCATACACTCCGTCTTTCCTTTTTGCTGTTCTTCACTAACTCAGTGTTGTGAATATTCTATTGATCAAACTAGCCCGTGTTTGTTAATATTAATTATTTTTCTGTCGTTGAAAATATTGTTAACACCTAGACTGCACTTAAATGATTGGGATATCGAATTATATATAATTTCCTCCGACAAGGGTAGAAGACAACAATACAAGGGAAAACAGTGTGTAGAAAAATAGCCCTCCCAGTTTGAGTTGATGAACTTCAACTAAAGTGTGGACCCCTAGCCCCTACTCATTCATAGATATATAAATATAAGCATCCATATCCATCACTCACAAGTCACAAGTTGCAATTCATGATTAAATTTAAGCTGTTCAATCTCATGAACTAATCCTCCTGCTTAATTTGAATAGAAAAAAAAAGACCTGCAATTTCCACCTCCATCTATACTTCCTAACTTCTGGTTCTTCCCTAGAGTTTTCTTCAAATGAAGCCTTCTTTTGTGATTTACCTTCTGCTTTTGTTTCTCTTTCTCACCGATGCTCGAGGTAATTTTAAGTACTATGGTTTCAGCAGAACTTCATTTAGACCTTCTGCTATGTGTGTGATATATCTACTGGATTTCTAATGTTTGCCTTTGTTGTTCAGGGATTCGCTTGGAGAAAGGGTCTTTTGCAGCTCAGCAACATAAACAACACGTTAGTTATCATTGCTTTGATGTTTTACCTACTTGTGTCTTTCTATATATCTCTCAAAACCTTCAGTTATAACTTAAACATTTTTCCAATGTTAATAAAAAGCAAAAACAAAATCTCTTCTGATTGCAGGATCAAGAAAGCAATTTGTTGAGAAGAATTAATAGTGCTGCCAAGAAGGAAGCTGCTCTCTGCGAAGATGAACAATATTGTGCAGGTACCCTAAAGAAGAGAGCCTCTAGAGTATCCAGAAAGCCAAAAAACTTACCCCGTATTCATGAAGATTATAGTGGACCAAGACATCATAGACCTAGACACCATTAATATTTTAGCCACAGAAATTCATTTTTCTTTGTTATTGTCTTATAATACCAGCATTCTTCTGAATCTTACCTACAGACCTTGTATTTCTTGCTTCGGATTCCACCCGTCCCCAAGAGGATATCTAATTTTGTTACAATTTAGAAAGAAAAATGAAAACAATTATTCTCGTCCTATTTTCTTGTTCTGAACTAAACCTTTACAGTGTATTTTGCATTAAGAAACATGCAAGGAAATTTAGTCCTAACATGACATCTACCACCACATTGCTGTTCTTATGTTGCTGCAGGAAAAATAAAGTTTAGGAAACTTGGTACTTCATCAACTTCCTCAATCCGAGATATTTCAAAGGTTGGATTATATATACATAAGAATGGATACATGTTTGGTAGTTAAAATGTGAACTCAAAAGAAACCTTGGAATTCTATCTTTTCCTATTTATGATTTATATACATTTCCTCCATGGACAGAATGTGAAGAATGAAGGGAATGAAGCTCAAGGCCCAGAAATTGACAACACTATAAATTATAAAGGAAATTGGGAAGGAAAGGAAATATTTGTAAATAAACAGCAGGAGGTTTCTCATGAGAACTATCTGGACCTTGTCGACATTGCTGGCATGGACTATTCTCCCGCTAAGAAGAACCCTCCCATACACAACTAACTCTTAGGATCATCAACAACAAAAATGGTGCTGCAGTGTTTTAGGTCTAAGAATGATTTGTAAATCTTGTTATTGTGTGTGTTTTAAGACCTTTGGTAGATAATTTTATGAGCGAGGGAGCATGAAATGAATGCATTGTTCCTTATCAGAGATGTAATGTAGGATAAATTACACTCTTTTCCAAAAGGATATTTAAATTACAGTCTTTTTTTTTTTAAATACAAGTTTCTCTTCTTTTTATGGATACAGGTAAGTTAATTGTATTTAAATTAATTATTTTAATGTAAGCAAACTTTTAAAGATTTTTTTTTCTTGTTATGCTTGACATTAACTACTAAATTTAAATATTTACTGTAAATTTTAAGGTTTTGGAAAATGAAATAAAGATTTTAATAAAATTTTAAAGCTAAAAATAAATTAAAGTATTTGAAAAATTTAAAGTTTTCAATCTCCTACTAAAAAACAAATTTTAGTGACAATAACTATTGAAAATGATCAATCCATCACAAACTTCGATGGATTTTATGATGTAATTGTAAAGTTTGGTCCGAGTGTTGATTAGAAAATAATTATGAAGAATTTGGTAATAAATTAGTGACAACTAGTCCACCACATTTTGGCATCACAAATTGAATAAAAAAATAGCAATGTTCTTTTGTTATTGTTCTCAATGGTTCAAGATTGGTCGGATCCTGAATGAGCTCCTAGCGGTCTCCCTTAGACTCTAGTTATTCAAGCTTCAGAGAACTAGGGACTCCTCCTGTGATGACAATCCGACGCTCAAGTCAATAAGAACACAAAATACTATTTATATAGTGCAAAGATGCGAGTTGAGGGTACCGACCTCAAGCGGGCGAGAACACACACATTAGTGACGATTATAAAAAAATGTTATCACAAAATTTGTCACATAAAAATAAATAAATAATGTGTCCATGAACTTTTGATTTAAGCAATTGAAAATTTCCAATGGTTAAAACTTCTTGTGCATTTGCTTAGAACCATAGTAAGGTCACTTTAAGTGGCATACCTCAAGAAGGCATATTGTTTATGCTTCAATCAACTTTAAATGTGTTGGGCCTATCGTGTCACCCGCTATCGGGCCGCTATCGGACCACCCATAATATATAGTCCCACACACGAGTTGGTAGTCTCGGCGTGATGGGGTGTGTTGGAGATCTCACATCGACTAGAGATTAAAGCCTTTCATTGTATATAAGTGGGTGCAAATCTCATCCCATGAGCTGGTTTTATGGGGTTGAGTTAGGCTTAAAGTCCACTTCGTAATAAAATGATCTCATCAAAATCAAAGCAACAACACTCGAACATAAATCGTGCTCATTTTATATCAACTTCAAATAAAGACACTTATATGATCATTTTCTTGTGTTTAAGAAAGATGTGTAATTCTAATTTTTCTCTTAACCAAATCGCTCAAACTAACCTAGAATTTACATGTAAGTGAGAACATATCCATGATTTCACTTAAGTAATATCAGTCAAAGCGAAAAATAAGGGATGCATAAGTGATGAGATTTTTAAAAGTTCAATTGCATATTAATCATTGTAGGAACAACTATGGTAGAGTCTTAAACTCATTTCACAAACAATAGACTTAGTATTTTTATATTGTAAAGTCAGACTACGTTCAATTCTTAATCAACTTGATGAAGTTCCACTAGGTAGATTGTGAGCACATTTTTACTCAGTTAGAAAATTTAATCTTAGTTTTTTTTGGACTGTAATTGAGAATAGATATAATGTTTTAATTGTAAATTATTTAATTGGGTTTAATTGGACCTTAATTGATATTATTGATTAAATTCATATTTTTAAACCCATCAACTCACTTGTCTTGCTTTGATGACATCTTGAACTGAATGTGATTGTTTCCTGTTATTACAATGGTTTTGGAAAGTTAGGCGAGCTTGATAAAGGAATAACAATACTTTGAAGAGTGAAAAGCTAAGCTGATATACGCAGTAAACCATCTAGCTTGTTCAAGGCTTGTTGGACTATTTTATTTGGATTCTTCTGCTAAAGACCAACACTAGCAAATTGGGATGCCTCTGAGCCTGATTTATCAAAGTCCAAATTGCTTATCTAAGATAGAAATGGAAACAAAATTCTAAAAAATAAAAAATTGGAGAATAAAATGTAAAGAATCCCATAAACAAAATCTACTAAAGTTGGAAAAAGGGCAACAAGATCTGAGAAAAAGAATTGGAAAACAAAATCTCTAAAATCACTTTCTATCTATTTTTAATGAATTTTACAAAATTGGCTCAATAGTTCAAACTGATCAAACACAATGTGTTTAACATGATTAGCCTTTAGTATTCAATTCTTCATTAACATTTGCTTACTTTCGTGTTAGTTTGGTTGCATTAATGTTCCAATTGTTCTCATTTTGCCTTTATAGTTTTATTTCATTTATGCACTACTCTTTCATTCCAATTTCACTTTACATACTAGTTACTAGTTTCCAATTATTTCAAATCTTTTGGTTATAAGTTTACCTTTCCAATTGTGTTGTTTACAATTTCAACTACTCTACTACATTCTTTAATTTCTTTTGTTGTTAGTGTTGTTGTTTTGATAATATTGTTCATTGCTTCCAACTTTATGCAAGAAAAATCCATAAACTCCATAAGATATATCCCTAAATTATTTAGTTGGTTTAGGGTTTAGGGTTTAGGGTTTGATAAAAAGCTTTTTAAGGAGATCCACAACAAGGATGATTGTCATATGATGGACATCCTCTAGTGCAAATGTTATCAAATGTTAAGGACAAGGCAATTAAGATCAAAATTTTGTAGGATCAAGTGAAAGAACTGAAACATGTGTCTCGTAATAGTGTCTGAACATATTTTTTCGAAAGTTATATTGGTGTACTTTTAAACACATGTGAACTTTGATCCTTTGAAAATGAATGTGTTTTTTTTCTTATCATAAGTTTGTGTATTGTTTAATTGTTTAGTTATTTTATTAGTAATTATGGGATTAAATTAAATTATTAAAACAATTTTAATTTTAAATATTATAATATATATTCAAATTACAAATTTACAACTAATACGTATTATATTTCATTATTTATTATGATAATTAGAATAATGGTCATTAATAATGGCATTTACATGTACTTTTTGACGAAATTGTTGTCCATTAAATAATTACGACATTTTTAACTAACATAAATTACACGCTTAAAAATGTCATTTTATACCAGGTGTTAAATGATGGATGCTACGGTGATTCGCATTAGACTATCATATTATATTGTGGTGGTCAGATCTATGGTAGTATGTGGAACTGCCACACGCATATATAACGAAGTTTGTAAATGACATTATATACAAGAATAATTGTCACTGCATACACAAATTTTTATATTGTTTTTCTTATTCAATATTTACAATTTTATTATAGAGTTTGTTTTTTCATGTATATTTGCAACAAATGTACAAATAAAAATTGAAAATAGATAAATAATTGAAATATAAAATATTGTTTGTACTACTCGGAGGCTGAGCACCCATATACACGTAAGCACTCGATTAGTCGGCCTCTTGGCCATCCCATACCATATTCCATAAATTAGTTACCAACATCACTAAACAATCATTGCGTGATAATTATACAAAAATTATGATCAACGGACAATTAACTTCATTGGGCCATATCCGTCAATTCGTACACCTTGAGGCCCAAAATTGTCGTTATAAATAGATAACTCTCTCTAAGAAGGAAGGTAAGAAAATTCGTATCGTGAACGTTTAGCACTCTAACCCTTGAAACTAACTTGAGCATCAAAGTGTCATCGTCGGTACCCCTACCGAGAAGATCGAAAGGACGACAAGGCGAAAAACTAAGAACAAGGCAGAAAACTGAGGATAAGGCAGCAAAGTAAGGAGAGTTTTGTCCTTATAAGAAAAGTCACATTAATTGTTCAACCTCTCAAATTCATCAATATATAGTACAATAGTCTTTGAACATTTTGATGTTATTGTAATATTTTCTTGCCATATCTTATTATTTACTATGAAACTTTAATATATTGATATAGATAATAATGTTTTTTTTTCTTTTATTATTGTACAATAACAAAGTTTCAATGATCAAATTATACATTATCAAATCAAATGCTGAAACTTATCAATTTAAAAAAAAAAAACTTTGGAGTTAAGTTCTTATTATACTTAACATTTGAACATTTATGGTTTAACTAAACTATAGTTTAGACATGGTGATATTATTTTTGAGAAATTTGGTTTTTGAACTTACTGATATTTTGTTATTGGATTTGAATTTAATACTAGTTACTAATTTTTACCAAATCTCAAATGAATCAACTAAGCTAATTTGAAATACTTGTTAGTAAATACAACAAATTTGGTTCTATTTATGATATCTAGAAGAAATTTTTAGCAATCAATTTGTTTGGTGAATTGTTTCTAGTGGTAATATAGAATCCAAGCTTATGGTTATTGTGATAGTCCTATTTATAGATTATTTCGCCATTCGCATGTTTTATGTTGTAATAGTTCTATTAAGCTTTTGTTCACTACGACTACAATTAGAATATAAAATTATTGGAAAATAATTACTGGTGGCTTCCACAACATGCTAAGTCATATCCTATGAATTCTCCAAAGTTTTTGCACCTATATGGTAACTTAGAATAAGAAGTAAAGATTAGATAATTGTGAAAAAAATTGTGTAAGATTTCAAGGAAATTTATCTCAATGAGAAAGAGATAACCCTCTAAATTTAAACTTAATTCATGGTCAATATTGTACAACTTTAATTAAGTATAAATTGAGTTCAATCATTATGAATTTTAACTGGTAAAATCACACATAGAACTAAACCTGAGATCAATATCAATCTATCACAATTTGTATGCATTCCATTGTATGGAATTAAATAAGTTCAAAAACTTTCAACGTGCCCATGAACATTACATTTTGTCTAAACTTTGTTTCCAGCTATTCGTTTTTCTTTTTCTTTTTCCTACACATCTTAATTTGATATTATAAAATAATATACCATAATTCAATTATAAAATTTGATAGTTACCATTTCTTCATGTATACTTGGATTATAAAATATGTAATATTATTAAATATATATCATACTTGGATTATAAATTATAAAAATGGGTTTTAGACGGTGTTTAGTGAGACTTGGGAGCTTTAGATTACTTTTCATGATCTAAATCATAAATAGACCACTTATGGTGTTAAAGATTTTATTTGTACCGTCAGGACTAAACGTATCCTGTGTGTGTCAGATTCTGGTACCAATCCATTGATTCATTTAGGTGTACTTATTAAAGTATGTATTAACATTTATTAAACTTCACGAAAATTAGGTAATCTGGGTGTGTTAATAGCGACACTCCAACAATGAATGATTCATCAGATATTATAAATAGACACTACAACCAAGATAAATGTATGTCATTATTACAACTTTTATTGTACCTAAATACTAAGCACTTGCTTGAACATTAGAGAAACTTTTGCAGGTGCTATACAGACTGAGAGTCGAAATCCAAGCAATCGAATAAAGGACGACGAGAGAGACTAAAGGATGAGATACAATTGTTCAACCGGTGGATACTATTGTCTCAACCCCTTTTACAACAACAATATTTATCTAAAATTATTTTATATTTGAATCATACAATCAACCAGAATTAGAAAATCATTACATAGAAATTAAATTTAGAACCAAAAAAATAATTCGTTTCTATATTAACTAAATTAGATACTATTTTAGAGACTAAAAAAATTATTAATATCTAACTTAATATCTATTATTGATAAATAGTTTTTAAATTGTTATTTAATTAGTTAACAACTATTTAGATTCTAAAGTTGGTAACTAATTAGATATCAATTTAAAAATTATTTATTAATAAGAGTAAGTAATCTAATTTTTAAAATAATATTTAATTTAGTTAATATAGTAATTCATTATTTTTTATTGTTAAAATTGATTTATATTTAATAATTTTTGTTAAGTGAATATTTAGGTTTAATTAGGATTATTTTGAAGAGGAGTTGATGAAAGGAATTGATGGTGAAATTATGTGTTATCTGGCGGTAGGTCCTTGAAAGGAAAGGAATTTGTAGAAGGGTCCCATAAGTGGCATCCCTATGTTTGTAGGTAACCCATTTCAATTTGACCTACCTATGATTGATTGCTCATTCTTGCACGAGGGTTCACATGTTATGTTTTTTCTTATACACACTGTTGTTCCCCGTTTTGGAGCTATCAAAATTGGGTGGAGAAGGATAAGGAGAAGGGTAAACACATTTAGAATTCCTTCAACAAATCTTTCACACCCATCACCCAACTGTCATAATAACTGGTGCCATCAAATTCACTATCTGCCCCTTCTGTGCTCATTCTTTCTAATTTAAACTAAAAAAAATAGTATCTTTGTAATTTTGGTTGGTTTCACAGTTATCTACAACAATATTACTTACTTATGTACTGAGTAAAATTATTACATTTTTATAATATAACGTAATTGTGAGCTTGTATTTTAAATAATCATTATTTTCAAAGAAAAAAAAACAACTATTTTTCTTTCAAAAAAACTTTTAAAAACTCTAAATTCATTCAAACATATCTAAAGCTATGTACAAGGACTGATGTAGGGTATGTGTAGCCTATGACTTAAAAGAATTACTAGTTAAATGAAACTTAAATGTGCCTGAATTACGTGTAAATTCTAAATCTAGAATTCTTGAGGAGTTGTCCAAAATCTAAACTAAAATAAGGAGGTACATTTAAAATTCAAAAATAGGATAAAAGAATATTTTTATGTTCTTGCTTGATTTTTTTGGGAACATGCTTCCCATACTTGAATCGTCATTTTCTTGCTTCCTAAAGAACGTGTCTTCCTTGCCTCCTTTGCACTCCTTAGCCCAGAATTTGAATCCATAATTGGGCTTGGAGGTGTGGCCCAAACCATCAACATGGTGTGTCCATAAAAGAAAATCGCAGGCTATTTCTTCCTGCACTCTAACAAATATCTTCCTGCACCACATCATTTTTTAAAAACACTGTTTTATCCTTTTTAAAAATAACTTTTGGATTTCTTTTTCCGGAATATTTTTGGAACACATTTTATTAATTATGGATTTACGAATCCAGAAATCAAAAAAATATGTCCTGGAAAGAATATTCTGGAATGTTTTTTTGTCTTCTAGATTTTCTATTTTGAAAATACCTTTGCTTATGGAATTTTTTTTCTGGAAACACTTTTTGCCTATGGAATCCCTATTCTGGAATAATTCAAAACCGTGAAAGGGTAATTTTGATATTTCAAAAAAATAGGGGTGCAGGAAGAAGCTCCCAAAATCTTAAAGAATTATAACTACAAGCTCATCCTAATTAAAAGGGAAAATAGAAAGAAAAATAATCTAAAGCAACACAAAACAAAGAAAATATGGTGTTGACCAAGGTCTTGACTTTGTGGTATGCTTATGGTTACCCTCGTGAAAGATACCAGTCCTTGGTATTCTATTATGGACCCGCTCATGTACTCATCCTCCTCACCAAGTTGGAGAAAATTCACTATAAATTGACAACACTTGTTTTGAAAAAAAGTTAGATCACTCACATGAAAAGAGTTAGATTTAGTTTTTCTATATGTAACTAATGAATATAATTTTATTTATATTTAATTGTTTTAATAGTAGATTTTTTAATTGTAATCTTGGATAAATTCACGGTTTTAATTGAAATTTTTCTAATTGGACTTATTTGAGCCTTAATTGTTATTTTTGTTAATTTTGTGTTTTTAATCCAAATTGCTTCTTTAAATGAAATCTGAGATAAAGAATTAGATAATTAAATTTGCAGATATTTCAAAAAAAATAAAATTGAAAGCAAATCTTCTGCAATATCTCTCACAGTAGTGCTAAAATTAATTTCAATCAGTATGTAAATTTGAAGAAAAATTGGAAACAATATATCTAGAAGAGAAACAACAATAAAATTTGAGACTGATTAGGAATGAAGATATCTTCTTAATAATTTGAATTAGGAAAGGAAACATATGATAATTGTAAAAGAATATCATGAGGCAGATTTTGAATCAAATTTTGTACAAGGAAAATAAGATTATAAAAGAGACTTCAGAAGAAGAATGGAGGAGCATCATATGCAACACACTCTAACCTAGTTTTATTTTCTTTTTTGTATTTTTCTTGTTTTTGCCTCCGCATGGAAGGCTAAAACCCTTTGGGTCGATTCATTTGTAATTCCCTATTGAGGTATGAGGTTCTAGTCAATAAAGTTTCATTTTTCAATTCTATATAGCAATTGTTTTAATCTTCTAATCTCCTAGAAATATGGTTTTTTTGAGTTGTTGTACTTGAACGCATGATTAAGAGTTTACCTTGTCTTAAATTTTGGTTTCTTAGTTAGTTCGCATTGTTCTGATTAATTTCTTGGGCACATAATTTAAGAGAGAGGAAAAAAACATCCCACGAGTACACGCATGGATACAAGTGGATATTGACACTAATGGAGAATACACTTTTTATGACGATTAAAATAAGTCTTTCTATGTCGATTTTAGACCCATCATAGATACATGCGACATAGAAAGTCTATACTTTTTATAACGATTGTATAACTGTCATAGAAAATTTGCTTCCTATGTCGGGTATAAAAAAGCCATCATAGAATGTGTTTTTTATCACAAATAATATTTTAACCATCATAGAATGTGTTACTTTCTCTGACAAATAATTTTTTAACCGTCATAGAATGTGTTACTTTCTATGATGGTTAAAGACAAATAAGTAAAAGTGTCACCATAAATGAAAACATCTAAAAATCAACTCACACCAATGAAGTCCTGTTTCTCCCCATTGCTGAAGGAAGTGTTGGATGAAGCACACGAACAACCACCTCCTGGGTTGGTGCCAATCCCATTATCACTATGTCTTGAGGATATGGACCATGCACAATGGAGAAGACGAGGGATTTTGGAATTGGAGGTGTATTTGAAGCAGTTAGAGTTGTTGCAGGATCAGATCAAGGCTAGATTGGAGGAATTGCGATCTAGATGAAGATGATGTATAAACTAAAACATCTCCCAGATGTGCAGAAACAACTTGTGCTTTATCCAACACCAACAACTTCAATGAACAGTAATAGCTATAACAATTCTGTAATGTTTTTTATGTATCCAAAATGGTCCAATCTGATGTGTCTTTTACTTGACAATCCATATAACCCCTTTTCTATGCCACATAAGCACCACTTGACATCGTTTGGTGCGATTTAACATAAATGATCATTATACATTTTAAAAAACATAGGGACCAAATTGATATTTTTAAAAAAACCACTATACTAAATTGAATATTGCTCCTAAATGTAGGGACAAATAAGGTAATTATATCTTATTTTTATTGTTATTGCTAATTTTTCTTGTTTGAAAATAGATTTTGAACACTGATTTACTAATTTCACTATTGGATTCGTTGGGAGACGACTTAAGGTCATCTAACTACAATTATATTATCATCTTTTTGGCGTTTGACACACTATCATTGCATTAGATGGACTATGTTGGAATCACTTTAAGTTGACTGCTAAACGAAAACTATGAATCACAAAATTTTTGGACATGTTTTGTCATATATAATAAAAAGAAATGTTCTCGTAAGGTTTCTAGAGTCTTAGCTATCCCAAAAGGGCTCATTAGTCCTCCTTCATGAGCATCTCTAATAAAGGATTGTCTAAAAGACCCTTAGGAGACTAAGTCTTTTTTTTTAAAAAAAAAAAGAATTATCTTATAGGAAGAAATAATTGTGTACTCTTTTTTAGCACTCTGGAAAAATGGTAGAAAAATTAAGATAATCCAAGTACAATTCCATGATTTGATTAAAACACATGAATTTAGTTTCTAAATGGTTTAGTAATATGTATCTCCTCGATAGACCATCAACCATAATATTCGTCTTGCCTTGCTTATGTTTGATAACATAAGGAAATTATTCTATAAACTCTATTCATTTAACATATCTCTTGTTAATTTTGTTTTGTCCTTTCAAATATTTGAGAGATTCATAATCATTATTGATCACACATTCTTTAGGATTACTACCTTCAATTTCTCATTAAATGCTATGGGGTGACTCTCTTGAAGAACAACTTCAATGCCAACATTAGAGGCACCAAATTTAATCTTAAATAACTTAGAAAGGTAAGGTAATGTTAAAATGGATGCATTAGTAAACTTTTGTTGAAGTTTTTCAAAATCTTTGATTTGTGCATGACCCTATTTGAACAATATATCTTTCTTTACTAACTCATTTAAAGGTGCAACAATAGTACTAAAATCTTTGATGATACAATTGTAGAAACTTCTCAATTTATGAAAGCTTTTCACCCACTTAAAAAGTAGAAGTAAACTACTTTCTTATTACTACCATGCCTTCACAATCCACATAAACAGTCTTAAAACATATAAAAAGTCTTAGGAAGACTACATGGTTTATAGTAAAGACACATTTTTATTTGTTTGCAAACAAAACACACATACTCTACAAAATTAACATTATTTGTCATAATAAAATTGAGGAAGATTTTTAAGGCATCGACAAATATTCACATGATACAAACAATGTCTTAATATAGATTTATGCATAAGACACTGGTGGTTTAATCATAACAAATAATATCATATTTTAATGTGTTTAAATATTTTAATTAGTGTGAAATAAGTATTCACATTAAACTCAAGCTTAGAATGCTAAGCAGATTTGTTGAAGTCTAAGAACCAATAAATTTAAAACACTAGACACTCAAGTATATGAGAAGTAGATACTAACAAGTTGCAATCGAAGATTTGAAGATGCAAAACACAAATAACAGCAAAACATGTTGTAGTTGAAGACTTAGAAGATGTAGAGACAACATGACGCAAATAACCTTCGATGTGGTACATGAATGTTCAACACAAGATGCATTACAAAATGAGAAACATCTAACAATATTTTTATGAAACCAAAAAATATTTTTCAAACTCTTTGAATTCTATAATTCAAAAGGTATTTTCAAACCAATAATACATATTTTAAATTCTAAAACTGGAGTATAATTTATGTACTAAGGAATCAAACAACGTGAAATATTAGGCGTTGGATTGAAAAATATTTAACAGGTTTAGGTTAATTTGACTGTAACATACTGTAAAGTATACAAACAAAAATGACTATGCCTAATGTCTCATTATTTTCTGAAAAATATCTAATGCTCAAATTAACCGTTAAAGCGTCAACGAAAACATGATGATACCATAATTGAAGCATTGCAAATTGCTTAAAAAAATACAATGCATCACTTTATAGCTGTTGCATAATATATTGCCAAAAGCTGAAACAAATATGAGTGATGGTTTAAAAACATAACCAAATTGCAACTTAACATACCAACACATTCAAACTGTTTGTAAATTCATTTCTTGCTGCTTTTATTAGAAATGAATTCAGAGAGCTCTTAATTTCAAACATTAGAAACAACTAAATATCTTTAAGCAACTTAATATTTCAAAACCTAATTTAAATTAATATTATTCTAAATAAAATTAGTGACTAATAGATAAACAAGATAAATGAAGGAAAAAAAATGTAATGACTATTAAGTTCCCCTGAGGATAATGTTAATGAGGAGTTTGAATTTGTGATAGAAAGTTTATAATAGTTTATCTCCCCACCCACCTAATTTGTAGTTGTGTTTAGTACACAAAAATATGTACAAAACGTGTTTCAATAATAGCTTCAAAAATATGTTGAAAACGTGTTTCAATATATAACTTTATTAATATTTTTCATTATTATGAAAGCCACGTGTGAATGCCTGGAATTATTGAAGTTCTTTGCTGGCTACCTTATGTGCCCGTTCACCTACCACCACTCTAAACAATTTTATTTTATTTTATTTTATTTATTTATTTACTTATCAATTAAGTCAATTCATTAATCTTAGAGTTTGTGTGTCATTCTTCATTTTTCTTCATAAGTTTTTTTACACATTTTTCTTCAAGTTAGAAACAGTTTTATTGTATAATATATAAGACGGGTTTTAATTAATGATTCCTTATTATTAATTAAATAAATAATTGCCGTTATGAATCCTCGTTAGTGAAAAAAATTATAATATCCAAATTCTTAAATAGTTATTACTTACCCTTTTATGAAAAGTCTCAACTACCGAAGAAAATTTCAATAAGATTAAACAACATTATTTCCTCATGTGATGCAAAGAATATAAAAAAAAAAAAAAACTTGTTCCACGTTCTTTTACTTTTTTGGCTTATCATGTTACTTCCTTATTGCTATATCTTTTTTCTAATTTTAATATTAAATACTAAATGAATATTTTTTCTTCAAAATCAATATGTGTTTCTTAATTATTTTAAGAATACTTAATTTTAACCAACATAATACGATATTTAGAAAATAAAAATAAAAATAAAATAATATTCAATTAACTAAACTAATTTTTTATATTGTTTAATTAAAAGCTTCTAATAACTGTAGGTTTTACATTTGTTCTTGTTTTGTTATTTTACGGAATAAAATATTATT
>Ga0123341_1002701_pt1 | contig 14773 bp, 10 predicted proteins | sample Turbeapinknodule_FD_89959 | JGI IMG/M metagenome (GOLD analysis project Ga0123341, IMG submission 89959) | Root nodule microbial communities of legume samples collected from Mexico - Turtle bean Mexico pink nodule | ecosystem: Host-associated > Plants > Roots > Nodule | place: Mexico: Nepantla... | reverse complement strand
AGAATAATCTTTAGAGAGCCTGTGAAGAATTCATTGGTGGAAGAACTTGGGAGTCAATCTGCATTCTTTACTGATTCAAATCATCATTTATATTTTCTTGCTAAGCGATCACAACCCCTATTTTGGATTAACAATCATTTTACATTTTGCTTTAACATTTTTATCAATGTGAAAACGACATAACAAATTAGCAGCTTCGGGAAACACAACATTTATTGCATTCATTGGAGCAATATCTTTATCAGTAACCACAACCTTTGGCTATTAATCAACTCTCAAAAACAAACCTCTCAGCTTCTCAAGGGCCCATACAAAGTTATGATGACGTTCTAATGCGAGTAACATAAATGCAACACTAAAGGTCAATCATGTTGAGGTAGCACCAACAACTTCAAACAAGGGCATCCTATACCTATTAGTTTTGTATGTACTGTCCATCATCAATACAATGTTAAAGGCATTCAATAGTTTCACTGAATCAGGGTGTGTCCAAAATAAATCTTGCACAACATTTTTCCTTTCTTCAAACCTAGACCAATTGATATACATATCTCGCTCAACTAACATCATCAATTGTTGCATTTCAGTTCTATCACCTCGTTCTGATTTTCTGTACAAATATCGTGCATTGTAAACTTGCTTTATTGTGGTCACATTTTTTCTCATTATGTTCTTTCATTGTTAGCAAAGTATTTATGGGCTTCACTACACTGTCTGTCATGTCCATAAGCATTAACTTCTTGCTACATGTGAACCTACCAGCATATGGATGAGCAACCAATGTATTTGTCAACGCATGATTATGAGACCCACAAAATAATTTCAATATCCATCCTTCATCATTCTTTACTGGATACCCTTGTAATCTAAAAGAACAATCACATTTCCTAGTTCCACTATCAGTAACTGTAAATCTTTCTTATATTGTTTGTATTTACCTCCTTTCTCATAACCTAATAATACAAATGTCTTCCTTCCTCGTTGGCCAGTTGAAGTATTCGATCTCAATATCACAATAAAAAAAACCAAAGTGAAACGCAACTTTTATAACCCACATCAAGAGTTCATCCCGAATACGAAATACCTACAAAAGTTATCATAACAAATTATTTCATTTAACAATTAACAAACAACCTAAACATACTTTACAAACTTAACTTTACCTCATCTGTAGTAAACGAATTTGTACATTCATATCCCTTCGATATATTGTCTATTGCTTTGTTAGATAATGACTTCTCAATATCGTCATCATGTAGATTGTCCCACACATCAACCCCATCATATAGTTCTTGTTCAAATTCTTCACTATTGTCCATGCTTCTACAAATTAAAAAAAAATGAAACTAAATCATTGCATTCAAGATCCATGAATCCATAAGTCAAACAATTCATTTCGGATCCAGCAATCCATAATTCAAAAAAACCATTTCGGATCCAGAAATCGATAATTTAAAATATGCATTCCCGATCAAGAATTTCATAATACAAAAAAAAAAACATTCTGGATCCACCAATCCGTAACAAAAATTAGGGTTCCGAATTTAGCAATCTGGAAATCAACAATTTATGAAAACTTTGCTTCCAAAACGTCCCTTCATTCGGAAAACAAAAATTAATCAATTCTAGATTGATAAATTCGTAGCACATTACCAGATCTCGATTTTCGATAACCACGAAATCTCCATAACCACCAATGCTCCTAAAAAAACTTAATTCTTACCTTTAAAACTCAAGCAACCCTTCAACAACATAGCCTACTCCTCCACCTTGCTCCAAACAACTACAAAGACCCTCCTCCACCAACAGTTGATATTCAATGAAGAAGGTGAACAATGGCAAAGAAAGTCTAGCATGGTGCCCCTTTTCAAATAATAGGTTAAGATCAATTTTGGAATATTTAAAATTATAGGGGTATAGGAAGAAAAACGTAGAGATGCAGAAAAAAGAAACTTTTGTATTCTATTATGTTTTGATTTTATGGATTTAACATTTTGACTTTATTTTCATATATAATATTTCTAATGTTTGTTTTTATTTAAAAATATCATTATATTTATCATCTATATCTATATCTATTCATTCAATTCACAATTAAAAAACTTGAAAAATAATTCACAATTTAAATCTCGTTTGATAACCATGTTCCGAATTGCCCAAGCCTTCATATTCATATAACAAGGGCAAAGTAGAGATTGTAATATCCATGGGAGTGCAGGAGGAAAACATTGGGTATAAAAGGAAATTCTGAGCAGTTCATCAAATCAAAAGATTTAACCATCAAAAGATCCAAGATTGGAGTCATTTCCCTCGCTAAATCCAATAAAAATGAAATAAAATATGGAAGAATAGCATTTCAAACAAAAGTTGCAAGCTTGAAAAGACACGTATTCAAAGTTAGGGTTGTTTAATCTTACAACAATGTGGTTGAGAAGAATCTTAGATTGATTATATGATGCAACCAGAATTCCTTTCAAAGAAACCCTCAACAGAATAGGTTCCAAGTAGTCACAAAAGATCGAGACTATGTGTTCCAAAGCACTACTTTGATTCTATATACAATGCAGCCAATGATATCACAGTGCATCTTATAAAGTAGTTCAACATGATTCCATGTTCCCGATGCTTCTTATATCTTTGTTAGTACTATAACAGTTACTATCCCCTAGCCTTTTCCAAGTCAGGAAGATCTGCAAATCATAATTATTCATGTCAGCAGGGGAAGAGCACAATAAATATGGAAAATGATTACATCAAATGATTCAATATTAAATAAATAAAACCAAATGATGCAGTTTTTAATACTACAACTACTAACAAATTGTCAATTTTGAGGAAACATTATAACCATATATTAAGACTGTTTGGATAAATTTTTCAAGAAGTACTTATAGGAGAAGAGAATGAGATAAAATGAATTAAACTTCTCTCATAATTTAAAACCAACTTATGTTGTGTGCACTTAAACTTTTACAGAAATCTTTTCATCTAAATTCCCTAGAAGTTGAGGTACACAAGCTGATTTTACCTCTCCTACAAGTTTTTATTGAGAAGCTTTTCCAAGTCTAAAGGACCTCATTATGCATATATTCATTCCATACAGATATTAATATTACAACAAAGGCATGTCACTAAGCAATTGAAAGAATCACTAAAATTTAATACAAAGGGATCACTCACACAACATTCCATCATCATCACTGCTCCCCTCATCTTGATCAACAAACTGCAAAAGAACAAGATACCATTGATTGAGATTAGGTACCAGGTTGTTAAATTTTGTAACTATTGCATGTGGCATGTGAAAAAAATTAGTTTACCCGAGAATCATCATCAGATACCAAATCAGCTGAAAAAGGTCCAACAAAAAGCTTAATCAGATTAGAGCAATACTCACAAGAAGAAAAAAACTATATTGTAATCTGTTAGGGTTTAGAGTTAGGTTTTTAGTAGGACTGAATTGTTTTAGCAGTTATTAATTATTTTAGTAGTTATTAGTAGGGGCAAGGGTAATTGCCTCTAAGCAGGTATTAGCAGAATAAAAAATAAGAGAAGAAGGGGGAGTTTTCGGGAAGTTTTTCTGAAGTGTTTTTCGGGAAGGGAGAGACCAAGCTCTCAACATCTTGGAAGGGAACCTTTATACTCAATCAATTGTACTCAGTTCCTGTGTAATTTGTAATTCCGCATCGGTTCAATTGAATAAAATTCAGTCCTTATTCTCATACCAGTTGGTGCCTATCTTAATCCTCAAGCAACTTATGCAAATAAGAAAACAAGGTTTTCCGACCAATCTGCCATCCAAGGTAAACTACAAAGATCAGGATGCTACAAATGGAATTAAGAATAGTGACGGTGGTGTGAATTGAGAATAAAAATTGAATTTATAGAACTAGATAAATCAGCATAAAAGAACAAGTCAATAAGATAGGCAACATCTTAAGAAAAAGGAATTTTACGAGGTTAATCAGGATGCCTTAAAGTAGTAGTACCAATCATAACAGCTTACTTGTTCCAGAAAAAATGGTGGTTGGGGGAAAGGGGAAGACCAGACAGAGAAGACACAGGAAAAGTATAATATAAAATACTGATGAAACAGAAGAGGGAGGTATAGGTAAGTTGCCATCATCACTACTTGTGGTCAAGGGAGTAGTAGAAAGATGTTAAATACTGTTAGGCAAAAGGATAATGAGAAAGTCTGGAGAGTGTATTATAGAAGAAAACTTAAAAATAAAGAATAATTAGGTGTTTTTGGGGTGGAGTGAATCTGTTGCGGTTGGCCTTTAAATATGGACCAACCAGGTAGGGTGAGGGGCCTTTTTTGGTAGTTTGTTGTCAACAGGTACCTGTGTGAAAGGAAGTGATTCCTTTGTATGTGCTTGTGAATACTTTTGTAGTGCTGGAATACTGATCTTATACTCAAACTTCTACCAATATACCATGTTTAATAGAATTAATACAAAACCATCTCAGTATCAGTGCTATCATAATTAGACTCGTAACAAAATTACAATGCTAATATTCTAAAAGCCCCCTGCCCCTCCCCCCTCCTGTTCAAGCTGACATTCATTAAGCTCTCAGCTTCTTACAAATAACCAAATAAGACGAAAACAACATTCAAATATTGTCAAACTATAAGAAAAAGAGAGACATTATGTATTTTTGATATAACATGAGTACTTTATTTATATTGAGAAAATGAAATTAATACGATAAATAGTGGAGATTTTATATCCTCTAATAATAAAAGGATACGAGAATAAAAAAACAACATTCCTATTAGTACATACATATTTTAGATATTCTTGGTTAAAAATGATCTACGCCTTGTTTCTACAATTATAATGCTTCCCCTATAGCTGGAGCATATAAGTCGTATTTACTCAACTTTTTGCAAATATGATTGATCCTTGGTCCTCTTAGTAACTTGGTGAATATGTCAACCAATTGTGCATTAAAGTTGACAAATCTAGAATTGATATATCTCTAGACTCCACTTTTTCTCTTATGAAATGACAATCTACCGCAATATGTTTGGTCCTCTCATGAAAGAGAGAATTAGAGGCAATGTGTAATGTTGTCTAGTTTTCACATATATGGTGTATTTGAAAACATTCTTCAAATTTAAGCATATTGAGGAATTGTTTGACCATGTGTTCACAAGTAATGATGTCATTACCCTTTATTCTGCCTTTTCACTTGATATTTTCATAACATCTAGTTTTTTTACTTAACAGATATTAAGTTACCTCCCACAAGTACACAATACCTTGAAATGAAACGTCTATGGCTTAGTGACCCCGCCTAGGCGGTGTCAGAATACCCAATAATTTGAGTATTTTCCTTGTCTACATAAATGAAGCCTTTGCCAAGAGCATTCTAAATTACTTTAGGATTCGTACGACTACATCACAATAACCTTCACAAAGAGAGTTTAAAAATTGACTTACTATGTTCACTACAAATGTGATGTCAAAATGAGTATCAGTAAGGTAATTTAGGTTATTAACTAGTTGTTTGTATCTCCCAAGGTTAAAATATAGTTCTTCTTTGTCAGGTACAAGTTTGACACTTGGATCCATTGGTGTGTCCACAAGTTTAGCATTACCATCCTTGTTTCTTCTAGAATGACTAGAGCATATTTTCTTTTGAGATATGACCAAGTCGTCCTTGGACTGTGCAACTTTTATACCAAGGAAATATCTCAAGTATCAAAGATCTTTTGTTCAAAATTGTTCAAGATATTGTTTTAGTTGGAGAATACGCTCCTTATCATTTCCTATGATAACAATGTCGTCCACATGTACAATGAGGTAGATACATCTTTAGGGAGAATGACGATTAAATAGAGAATGATCAGCATCACTTTACATCATCCCAAACTACTAAAAGACAGTTCAAAATCATCCAAACCATGTATAGAGTGATTGCTTGTGGCCATATAAGGACCTGAAAAGATGACATACTATATCAAATGACTCCCCCTGAGCAACAAATCTAGGAGGTTGCACCATGTAGACTTCCTCACCAAGATCACCAAGTAGAAATGCATTTTTTTATGTAAACCCGAAACAGTGTTCAATGACGAATAGTTGCAATTCAGAAAAGACAAATAGATGTCCCTTTGGCAACAAGAGAAAAAATGTTTGTATAATCTTGACCATAGATCTATTTGTAATCTTTGGCAACTAGACAAACTTTATATTGATTAATTTCAACATCAGGGTCTATTTTTAGAGTGTACAACCACTGACACAAAACAATTGATTTTCTAAGTGGAAGAGAAACCGACTCCCAAGTACCACTACTTTGAAGGGCACATCTCATCAATCAACACTTGTCATTGTCACCACCCTACATGAGATAAAGCTTCACTTGTAGTAGGAATAAGAACAAAAGATAACAAGACAAACAAGTATAATGTGTGGATGGAAATTCATTGTATTTGGTGTATCCAAAGTTATTATAAATATGAGATCCTAAGGGGGGGAAATTCACTCTTTCAAATTCATTCTAATTTCTTTGTATTTTTCTCAAGTTGGTATCAGAACCCACTCTGCCTCTATGTTAAGCAAAGGAATTGTCATCAAATGTATGCACCATCCGCTGCCGTCTACCATTGTCCAGAACCAGCATTGTCCTCCGACACTTAGGTCATGTGTGCCTCGAGGAGCGCAACCCAAACCTAATAGTCGCAAATCTACCCTAGGTGAGTGTGTCTTAGGCACCACCTTGTTGTGGTCAAAATATTTCTGGTCCACCATTGTTTGACTCGCTGGAGCACTTTAAGCTCATATTTACCCTCTATTCTCTGTTTCGATACCATTTGGTAAGTCTTCTAGTGTTGATCACGCTTTCTCTCACTTGAAACCCTAGGTTGCCTTTTGTTGTTCTTTGTTGCACTAGAAGACTATGTCCTTGCCTCTACAACATGTCTTTAGGGACTATCGCTTCTTCCAAGACTCCTCCTTGACTATAGTTATACTTTTTCTCCAATGGCCAAACTGACTATTGTCAGACTTTTCCTTGCCATGGCAACTATTCGTCATTGGCCCTTCATCAATTAGATATTAAAAAAAAATTGTTGCATGGAAATCTAGAAGAGGAGGTCTACATTGAGCAACCTCCTGGGTTTGATGCTAAGGGAGAGTTTGGTTTGGTTTGTTAGTTGTGCCACTCTCTCTATGGTCTCAAGCAATCTCCAAGTGTTTGGTTTAGAAAGTTCAGCCACATTGTACAATCCTTTGGGCTATAATGCCTGGTGTGGCAGACCACTCTGTTCTTTATTGTCACACCTCCCCAAGAAAATGTGTACTTAATAATGTATGTTGATGATATAGTTATTATAGGAAATGATGCTTCTAAAATCTCTCAGTGAAAGGAACATTTTTACAATCATTTTCAAACCAAGGATCTTGGAAATCTCAAATATTTTTTGGGGATAGAAGTAGTCTAATCAAAGGAAGGAGTTGTAATCTCTCAAAAGAAATATGCTCTTGACATCCTAAAAGAGATAGGTATGATTGATTGTAAACTAGTGGAGTGTATCGTGGAACCAAATTAGAAATTAATGGTAGAATAGGGAAAAGTTTTCTTTGTTCCGGAAAGATATAGAATACTGGATGGAAAACTTTTTTATCTCACTATTACTAGACTAGATTTGTCTTTTGTAGTTGGTGTTGTGATTCAATTCATGCAAAATCCTTGTATTGATCACTAGGATGATGTCATCCATATTCTAAGATATCTCAAAAAAGGCTCCAGTCCAGGACAAGAACTACTTTGTGAAGATAAAGGGAATACCCAAATCTTTGGATATTACGACGCTAATTGGGCTAGTTTTCCTATGGATAGATGATATGCTATAGGATATTGTGTTTTGCTTGGAGGAAATATTATCTCTTGGAAAAGCAAGAGACAAAATATTGTTGTCTGATCATCTGTTGAAGTTGCGTAAAGAGAAACGCTATCCCTCACTTGTGAGCTTATATGGAAAAATAGTTCCTCCAAGAATTAGATTTATAAAGCAATGGCACCCCTCACCTGTGAGCTTATACAAGTAAAATAGTTCCTCCAAGAGTTAGATTTTTTTTGTGAGATTCAACCAATGAAGATGTATTATGATAACCAAGTTGCTCTCCACATTGATTCCAATCCAATTTCCATGAGGACTAAATCCATTGAAATTGACAATCATTTTATTCGAGAAAATTCGAATCCAATTTGTTGTCCAAGGAAATCTACATTGAGTTTATGGGGTCAAATGATCAACTAGCGGATGTATTAACAAAATCCTTGAGAGGACCTTGGATTGAATTTATTTGTTCCAAGCTTGGCACATACAATTTGTATGCTCCAACTTGAGGGGGAGTGTTAGAATATGTAGTCTTAAATAGAATTATGTAAAGGTGTTGTGTGTTGTGTTGTACCTAGTTCCTAGATATATCTTTCTAGATTCTCTTCTCTTCTCTCTCATACATTGTATTTGGTGTATCCAAAGTTATTATAGATCCTGAGAGGGAAATTCACTCTCTCAAATTCATTCTAATTTCTTTGTATTTTTCATGTGTGGAAAAGTGACTACATATGTCTTCATTAGAAGGAGCAGGTGTATAGTATCGGACAAACTCAAAGAAAAAGACAACAATAGGCACAAAATACTAATCAAGATCAAGTGATAAAAATCAATATTGTTTTTGAGAAAAAATGGCATCCTAGGAAGACACATTTGAACAACCAAGGAGAAAGTTTATCTAGAACAAGTGTGAAGTTTATGTACAAAACATATGGTACCAAAAACTATGGAGGAAGATTGTATAGAGGGGAATGAGGAAAAAGACAAAGTGGGGTACCTAGTCATTAAGGATTGATGATAGCATCATATTAATAAGATAACATGTTATTAGGACAACATCCCCAAAAAAACGTTGAGGAAGATGACTGTGAGCAAGTGTCTGAATAGTTTCAATAAGATGTCAACTTTTGTATTCAACTACTTCATTTTTTCGAGAAGAGTGAGGGCACGATGTTTGATGAAGAAAACCATTGGATGCCATGAACTGCTGGAATTGGTGAGACAACATAATCGTAGGAATTAATTCAATATTGGTAGAGAAATGGGATTTTTAGCCCAAATCACTTGACCATAACCTGATTTCTAAAGCCTGAGATGAATAGTGAGACTCGTCCATCTTCTCAATACTAACAATATGGTTAAAAAAAATGGGTGAATATGTCGTGGGTTTTGGAAGACATTCTTTTTCTCGAAATATAGAAAAATAATAATAAAATAATCAGAGAGAGAAATTAGATCAAACCACAATCAAAAGTGCTCTCACAAATTTAATTTCATTCAGAATCCAAAGTACACATTGCAAGACAAGGTATAGCTATTTATAGCCAAATAGGACTGGAAATTACAATGAAATTCAATGCCAAATTCTAGTGAAATGAAATGCAAATGTGGCTTCTCAAGCACACTTGGCACTGACTGAAAATTCAAATGGAAATGGAGAGAAGAATTCAAATTTAAAATTAAAAAATTATATCCTAGAAAATCCTTAATTGGCTGTATTTGAAGGAGGCATTTTCCATGCCTTGTTCATGCCTCTTGAATACACATGCTTTACTTGCTTGCTTTGAACCCTTGGATGACCAAATTTGACTCCAAGAATTTTGTTTGCTTGTTCTCACCTTGGCTTTGTCTTCTTTATTGTACTGTAATTATATATGTGCAAATGGGTTTGGAAAAGACACATCTAAACCTATTTACTAATATTAAATTCACCTCTCTTACAAATATTTACAAAGTCCAAAAGTACAAAATAAAGAAGATGAATATTTTGTTGAGCATGAAACACATGTCTTGACTTGCTTCTAGTAATCCTTCTAGAAATGTGGTGTTCTTGCTCATTTTCTTTTCTATCATTCATGCACTAGTCGTGACTTGGGTGTGGTTGGTCGGTCGTCAAGTGTCGCCATTTATGAGGGTACATGGGTAGGTGATTCGTCTCGACATTTGTATTATTGGATAGATTAGTTCACGCAATCCCAACCCTATGCTTGCTAGAGCAAATGGAGGTTGCCAGAAAACTCATTGGAAAACTTGTTGAAGATGGTACCCGAACAATACATGCAATCTTGAGAGAAAGGTTAATGAAATTAAAATCCTCTGGAGAGGGTGGGTTTACTAGACAACACAATTTTGAAAAAAATATGCTAAATACCATGTCCAACTATAGGAAAGAGAGAAACATTGAGCTAAAACCATGTATTTCTAAGACAACACGGATGCTTTATTTATATTGAGAAAACAAAATCAATATAATAAATAGAGGAGATTGATATCCTCTAATAATAAAGATATGATACATGAATAAATAGAAACATATATAATCTAGATATTTCTAATTATAAAGGATTTATGTCTTAGTTCTATAATTATAACAAATATAAATGACTTCATAAACCACAAAATGTGTGAAGAATCTGACAGAGACTAAGCATAACGATGTCTGGAACAACACAGCAAAAGAAAACAGGTTCTAGAAAGAGTTGCTACAAAAAAGGTAATGAATTGGTTGAGCAAAATGAGCATGCCCAAGATAAGAAAGACATCAGCTAGAATCAACTCACCCAATAAATATGCATTAGAGAACACGTGGTCTGATGGACAATTGAACCTTCAACATCATAATCACATCACATCCATACCCTAAAAGAATTGTTCAGGTGCAATTTGAGATACAAGCTTGGCTGCTATCTAGGCTTTTATGGATCTTTTATTATTGTGAAGGTTTTCTTAAGGGTAACATAAGAGATAGAAAAGCTAAGGATTCTGGATTGATATTCAAACTCTTACCTATTCTGATCCCCTCTTAATAGTCAAATTTAGTTTATATTTTATCTTTATTAGGAAACCATGTTTCCAGACATTTTACCCAAAAAATAGTATAAGAAAAAATAAAATGCCAAGTCTAAATAACATAGAAATAGAAGCATGCACAATGTAATAAGAAAGAAAAAAATTAATAGAAGATGCTAAGGTTGCAATTATTGAACCGTTCATGCAAATATCCTTTCATAAAGAGGAAGATCTAGAAAAAAAAGTTAGCAATTTCAAGATGATGATGATGATGATAATGAATAAAAGAATATGTTAATCCCTATTGTGGGATAAAGGTGAAAACAAAACTATCATCATTTTGTAGAACTTGTGGTTTTAATAACTCTCAAGTATAATCATGGTGAAAAGGTTTCTCTTCCAAATGAAATCTAGAGCAAATTTGAAAGAGGGATCACTAAATGCATTGATGGCCACAGAAATATGAATTCTCACATTTAATTACATACAAAGTAAAAAATTTAAACATATCAGAAAAATCTAGCTTCCAAGGGAAGTTATGATTTACAGAAGCTTACAAGTTGACTCTTCATCTTCATCACACCATTTGTTCCAATCAACCTTCAGGTACGGAGCAGGTTTCTCTTCAGACTTCAATAGCCTCTTCCACCAACCTTTTTCTCCTTTCTGAACTGAGCATAGTATGTTTCTTAAGCCAGATTTAGTTTTACAACCCTACACACCATAATGAAAAATTTATGGATACGACCACCAAACCTTTTCTTTTAAAAAGTTTGATATGGAAAAAAAATAGGAAACCTACTAGAGGCAAAACAAAAACTTTCGAGTCACATTCTCTATAGAGAAATTTATTTTACCACCAGATCTCTAACTTTTAGTAAAATATTTAAGTAGTTTCATATTTATTCAACTTCAATAGAACCTTAAACAAAAACACAATTTATTTAAACTTAAAACAATGCATGATTAATATATGCATAATATGAAAATAAATCTCACAGGCTGTTCCATATAGCATAACAATTTTGCTTGATAGAGTGATAAAGACTCAACAAAAGAAACAACAATGGGGATTAGAGCTATAGGCACTAAACTCTTATAAAGAGGCAGGTAAAAGAAAAAGAAGAGCAACAATGTAATATAGCACATGATTAGGGACAACACGAGGTGGCAATGATTGGTTTCGGTTGGAGGTATTGACCAAAATTTTAGGTGATATTGGTGTTTAATGAAGTCATAATAGTGAATCAATGACAAAGTACTGACACTTCTTCATAAAATAAGTTGCTCACTTCAGTTGTAAATAATTCTTCTTCCGGTGTATCAAGGTTAAATGCTAAGTTATTAGGTGAAGACACGGCAATAGTTTAATGTCTTTTACACTGTACATAAATATGTTAAATGAAAAGTATACTACAACATAAGTTGCATGCATTAATGCTGCATAAGTATTCAAATCTCGTCAATGAAAGGCAAGGCAAGGATTGACAGACCATAGTTTCATGCTAAAAAATACATATGGAATAGTATTCAGGATTTAAAGCTTTCCATAATGCCTGGTATATTAACAACAAATGATCATTGTCGACCAAATTACCATAGAGAAATTGTAAAACTGAAGGTGAGATTAGAATAGGGGAAACCCCAAACCCAAAGGTTGGAACAGTTTCAACATAACAAGATTAAAAGGAAGCATTTCATCAAATATTTTTTGCGAAAACAGCGCCCAACAATCTCAAAAGCTAAGAAGGGCACAACTACTTGCAGTCCAAGAGGCTAAATTACTATCAAAAGCTGAACGATTCCATGGACAAAAAGAAAAGGAGAGATAAAACTCGTAAGAAAATACCAAATAATTGTAATTAGAAAACACACAGCCAGCCCAAATCCTTCAAAAATCAGTATACTCAAAAGCTACAATCACCACTATCCTTACACAATCGCAAAACAAGATTTCACACAAAGCATGCACAAAATCAAATAAACAGTTTGGCATTTTTCTAATGTGAAGAATGTGATCAAACAAAGCCATAATCCCCTCACCTCAGGTTCAATGGATCCATAAAGTTCCAAGCTAAAGCTGTAGGATTCATCTTGAACCCCCGAAGCAGAGAAACTAAACAAACCCTGAGGCTCACACTTCACAGAAACATCCTTGGCATCAGGTAGAGCAACAGTAAGGTAAACCTTATCAGAACGTTGAGCCCACAGAACTTCAGGATGGCGACTAATCTCACACAAGAAAAAAAAAAACACAAACTTTCAATGACATTACAAATAACTGGGTAAATTGCTCAGAATATTAAACTCTTACAAGTTACAACCAAATGGGTCAACGATATTCCAATGTTTTTCCCACAAAAAGATGTGAAACAAAAGCGGCAGAGGCAATATAGAAATGGGGTGGTGATAAAAAATAAGTTAGCTTACAAGTTAGGAAGTTTTCTTTCTTCGGGACGTAGCAGAAATTAGAAAAAGCTTCGGATTTTAGTGGTAAGTGAAACAATGAAATGAGAACAAAGAAAAGAAGAAGAAACAAAGAAAGAACCTCATTTGCTGTGTGAGAAGGTCAAATGCGAGAGGAAGAGTGTTCAGAAGAAAACGAAATGTTTAAGGTATTGTAATGACTTCAAGACAGCCTGAAGCCTCGTTCTTGCCTCTTTGATCTCTCCTTGCTTGTGAGTGGTTCCTCCTCAACCTACAACCTACAAATATTCCTTTGCAGTCTCTTTGTTTTCTTCTTTTCTTATTTGCCTTTAGTTTTTTAATAAATAATAATATACCTTTACAAATTTTTTTGTCTATTCTTTAAGGTTGTTTTATAGAATTAAAGAATACAATAAATATTTTTTGGCAGTTTCTTCCGGGCACCCCCACAATTTTGGGATCTCGGAGTGTGCTACAGATTCATCAATCCGGAAGTGAATCATGTTGCATTCTGGATAAGGGGGTGTTCTGGAAGCAAAGTTTGCATAAATATTGATTTATGGATTGTTGAATCTGGAAGCCCAATTTCTATTACGGATTGGTGGATCCAGAATGATTTTTTTCAATTATGGATTTTTGAATCCGGAATGCATATTTTGAATTATGGATTGGCGGATCTGGAATAGTTTTTTCAGTTATGGATGTTTTACATTTTTTTATTTAGATTAACACTATTATTCATGTACTACCGGAAGCATCAATCCGGGAGATTACCGGATGCGCCAATCCAAAAATTTACTGGAAGCGCCAATCCAAAAATTTACCGGCTTTCATAATCCAGAATACAAAAAAAAATGTACAGTTTATATAGGAACAGTTTTGTCTTTGCACAATCTTGTGGGGTGCAGGAAGAAAAATGTAGGGGTGCAGGAAGAAACTGCCATATTTTTTATTCTAATATATGCACTTATTTTTTACTTCTTACCTTTCTCCATTTTTTACAGTAAACCTAAACAAACAAAAAAAATCTCAAATAGACTTAATAAATAAACCTCTTTATTCTTCATGTTACAAAATTGATATTTCCCTCCCGTGAAAAAAGTATGAGAATAGTGTAATTTGACACCAAAATTATTAATAGGTAGATGTACAAAAAATTACATAAAAAAAAATTGTGTTCATGGAGTTGATTTCATTTTTTTAATAAACATTGAAGTCATACTTCAGATATGACTTCAACTAAAACATTGAAATTAAACACTCCATACTACTTCAGTGAGAAAAAAAATATGTTTGTACCGGTACTGGGCGAGGTCGGGTCCCACCCGGTTGCCCGATGCCTAGTCAACCTGACCAAGAGATCGAAAGGTCGAGACCTTTGAAGACTTGGCCGAGTGGCCGAGACCTTTGGAAGCTTGGCCGAGAGGCCGAGACCTTTTGAAGACTTGGCCGAGAGACCGAGAGGCCGAGACCTTTTGGAAACTT
>Ga0123341_1002700_pt1 | contig 14777 bp, 7 predicted proteins | sample Turbeapinknodule_FD_89959 | JGI IMG/M metagenome (GOLD analysis project Ga0123341, IMG submission 89959) | Root nodule microbial communities of legume samples collected from Mexico - Turtle bean Mexico pink nodule | ecosystem: Host-associated > Plants > Roots > Nodule | place: Mexico: Nepantla... | reverse complement strand
GGATAAAGTTAGACTAAAATTTTATTCCTGGAAAGGAAAACTATTATCTTTAATGAGAAGAATTCAACTAGTAAATACAAACATACTAGGTATGTTGTTATATGTGTTTCAGATTTATGCTTGACCTAAGTAATTGTTGAATGAACAAGACTTTGATTAAGAACTTTATTTTGACTGGTGAAGTACACCAAAGGAATCTAGTTATTCTTAAATGTAACAAAGCGTGTTGTATTGTGCAAGAAAGGTTGCTTCGGAGTGCAATAAAGTTCTCAATAGAGTAACAATATTGAAACTCACTTGGAATTTCTAATTTTCTAACTATGCCTACTATACCTTAATGCACTTGACGTTTTATAATTTTTTGTGTGTGTCATAGGTAGGGTATACATCCTCTTCCATTTTGCCTCGAATATCAATGTATATTTCTATAGTTTTATATACTTTTGGTTGAGTTACATGAAATGAGACAAGTATAAACTTTTTGACATATTCCTAGTGTATGGAATGATCCATAACCAATTTTCAAGGTAGGTTTTAGTTCTTATAATACTATTAAAATGATTAATGTCTCCATTCCTCTTTCTAGTGCTTTATAAAAAAGAAATTATTTTTACGATTCTAAAATTATTTAATACAACTTGTCATGTTAGATAAGCGTACATAATTGTGCAAATTAATTAATTAGATTGAGCTACCAGATGTCATCCTAGTTATTACTCAAGTCCATGTATTTGTAGCATATGTAAAAGGGACTTTTAAGAGTCTTCTCTCTTTATAATGAGATTTATACTACTCTGGGATTTGAATTGATATTGATAACTATTGAAGAAGAAAACCTAAAGGGTTTGTATTGAATTTGAAAAGAATAGTGATTCTATGCTTGTCCAATTAACATTCTTTGAAATTGGTTTAATCCTCTCAAGGTTAAGATAAAGGTAATTATGTTTACTTCAAATTTGTTTTCTGCATTTTGGATTTTACATATTTTCATATAAGAAAATAGATGTTCAAATACGAGTGCAAATTAATAAATTATTGATAAGATCTATTTTGTTAATACAATGTTATACCAAATTCTATTAAGAATAAATTTTCTTCAAATTATTTTGTCCATAGTAATACATACTATTAAACTTTTGTATACAAAATGTTTTAATGTTTTATCCTATATCTTTTTGCATTGTTAAAAAACTGTAGTTTTATATTATTATTAGTAGTATTTTTATTATTAGTATTATTATATATTTTTTCTATATGTAATACATATTTATTTGATAATACATTGTAGTGATCATGTGGATAAAAAAAGTTGACTTTTAGAAATTTTGAATCTTTTTAACTAACTATTTACTTCAATTTATATAAAAAAGAGCCCAGAAATCCATTTTGTGTGAAAAAATAAGAGAAAAGATACCATCCTAAAGTGGACCAAGCCCATTATAATTCAAAATCCTAATTTACATAATTGTTGGATGTGGTCGTTCTCTAGCACTTCAAACCCTAGCAATTTAAGGCTATAAAAAGCATATCACTAATAGAGTACAAACACAATCTTATATATTTTTGAAGGTTCCTTCGTGATAAGGGATGAAATAATATTGCAGTTTCAAAGAGTGGTGCACTAGCTATCCATTTGATTTTGGAGGCGAACTTATAGTCCACAAAAAGAGCGTGTGAAAAGAAAAAAAAAAAAATAGGAAAAGGAAGAGTGAAAAAGAAGTTCTTATCAATATAGATTTTCTTCAGGGTAGATTAAGGACAAATCGCAATAGTGATTGGTGTTTCACCAATTATATTGGTTATCACTACAAGAAAATCATGAAATAGAAACCAATTTTTAGAGACCAAAATAATTAGTTGCAATAGTAACTAAATTAGAGACCATTTTAGAAACTAAATAGAAATTTGGTTTCTAAATTAGTTTCTATTATTGTTAAATAGTTTCTAAAATGGTCTCTATTTTAGTTCCTATTGTAACTAATTATTTTGGTCTCTAAAAATTGGTTTCTATTTCATGATTTTCTTGTAGTGTATATTCTTTTTTCCTTTAACTTTGATTATGATTTTAATACACTTTTATCTACTTTCAAAAATTGACAAACACATATTTACTTTTGAAGAGATAATCTTCCATATGTAAGATTCTTTGATATTTATTAGGGTTTGCTAAAAATTTTGTAGGTGGCTACCTAAAGTAAGGTGGCACGGGGAAGAAGAAATCAAAGTAAGTACTTTATTTATTATCATGATTATTTTCCTTGTTATTTTTATAATTCTTATATAATTAAGTTTGTTTCTTGTGTAGGTACTTATAATTATAAATTTATCTCTTTTCTAGTAATCTTATTTCTTAAAATAAAATAAAAGTAAGTAAATTTATAGAGTTTTATCTTATTGTTGAGATGATCAAATACATACCTATACTTATTAATATTTTTTTTTTTGTGTGAAAAGGTAAAATGGTTATTGATTTTAACACATTCTTTCATTATAATATTTTTTGTTAATATATTTAACATGCAAAGTTGTATCTCCTTCACCTTCCACTTTTGGCAACCTTTGTGAATTTGAAACAAATAAAAGACATTATCTCCCTTTATGTTAGGATAAGATCTGACCTAGAGGTAACATGTGACCTTTTCAATTTAGACTCCTTTTTTCCCCTTATTTTAACCCCTATTTTTATTCTTATATAAAAATAACAAATATCAAATAAAGATATATTCATTATTCTGTATTTTTTATTTTTGTAATGGATTAAAGATCTCAACTGTGAATATATATGATGCTTCTTAACACTAGTATATTTTTTTTTGGTTTGCATTGTTAAAGTTTATAATGGATTATTTCAAATAGTAAGATTTTTGGTAAGTTACTCAACTGTTCTTTATATATATATATGTGAATGTGTGTAATGGTTAATATTTTGTAGACATTGAATAAAATAATTTTTAATTTCAACATATGTTATATGCATACTGGTGAACTATACCTCCTCAACCATTGTGGCAACTTCATATTTTCGTAATCATTCTCATCACAAGAATCTCAATATCATATTCCGCATAGTCATCTTCTGAGTAAGAATGATTAATCATCACAACTCACTTCATCAATTGGTTATTTTTCCTATTTATCTTACTCTTTCAATCACTCCCCACCAAGAATTTGAACACATTGGTGAACTCACAACCGAAAAAATTGATGGTGAGATAATGGCCTTTTTAATTTGATGAGTAAGAGAAATAACTAAGTGATTTACCAAATTGTGATTGTGAATCATTGTTACTCTGAAGATGATCATGTGAACTATGACATCAAAGATTCTTGAGATGAGAATGATCACGACAATATCAAGTGCAGAGATAGTCAAGGAATCATGTATACTCCAATAATGCATATAAGATGCAATGTGTTTAATTTTATTCCCATTTGAAAATACAAGTATATAAAATTGTTTTAGATATATTGGTAAAGGTCATAACTATGAATTAGGTTAAAATAATATGAAAGGTTATACATATATGTAAATGTGTGGATCATGCCACTTAGGGTTAGATTGGGAAGGGGAAATTCTATTAAGTGCATTTGGGAGCTTGGTAAAGAAACATAAAAATTGTGATATTTTTCATTGGATAGACATTCATAAATAATATATTATTGATATGGTAAAGGTGATTCATTACTAGAAGTTTGTAAGTATTTTTCTTGTAAAATTTTATGTATTGTAATGTCTTACAAAATCCTTTTTGTTAATGACACTCACGATAGAGTAAAATTTATTTTGTTCTTTAACTAATTGAACAAACAAAGCATCTTATAATACAAAAAACTGAATATGAAATGAAGGCAATGTAAACATGAATTGATATAAAAAAGGATATAAATTGTTAAGACTGAGTAGAACACAACTACTGATATACCTAATCTTGGTGTTGATGCATACCAATATCATGATTTAGTACATTTTTGGTGTTCTTAGAAGGATTAAGTAAATATTATATTTACTTTTTGATTAACAAGATTATATATTGTACGGTTTTACCACTATTTATTTTTATATTCACTAGTGATAGAAAATATAAAAACTCATATTGTATGGGAATTAAGAATCTTCCTAAACATATTAATGAGACTATGTGTCTCTTTTAGTATTTTCTCTTTTCTCATTATTTAATCTAATTTCTCCAGCACAAATTTATATTTACAATTAACTTGAAGAGATGAAAACATTGTTATCAAAATTATTACAATGACTACCAAAATATTCAGAATCGCATCACTACCTTTTACTTACATATTAGTACAGTGACTTAGTTCTCATCAACCAAATAGTTTCATAATCACATCATTACCTCTAAAAGTATCTTTACAGAAGCAATTTTCAATTTGGATGAAACCGAAAAAGACATGCCACTCAAAAATCAAGGGCTTAGAAAAGGAATAATTAGCATTTAAGCCAACAAAACACATGCCACTGCACATTATTTCCTTGCATAGCTACGTCCATTCTTCTTCACTCTTCCCCTCAAACTCTATCACCTCACCATTTTACTCTTCTCGTGCTTCAAACAACAACTTCATCATTAAACTCAGCATTCATATTAAACTCAGCAGTAAATTCACATAAGTCTGCTATCACGTTAGTATGTCTATGGTGATACTGGCACGCACAGTTTCCATGCATCATAAACTATAATACAGGCAACTAAATTATGCCTCTCCTCTGTCTTCTTTTGTGATTAGTTTTATACACAATAGAATAAAAATACAAAGCAAAATAAAAATACACAGCTAGATTTTATGACATTAAAAAGCAAATGTAATCATTTCAGAGTAAATGAACTAATATTAAAGAAGACAATATCAAAGAAGAGAAAAATAAGAGACGAACCAAAGAGAAGTGTTCGATCCATGAGCTGAAATCAAAGAAGCACCGAACCACAAAATGCACGAAACACATGAAATGTACGAAACACACGAAATGCACTTAGTTCTGGGAGTAAAATGCACCATTTGAGAAAATATTTTTCTCGAAAACAAACAAACACAGTAGAGTTAGGCAAAGAAGAGATCTAGGACATAAGAAATTAGGGTTCAAAAATACATACCAATAGGAAGTAGAGATAAATGATGTTCGAAGCAATGAGGTTCTGAAATCGACGTCACACACAACAGAGGTAAAAGATGATTTGAAGATTGATTCTGAAAGGGGATTTTAAAATGGATTTGAACATATGGAAAACAATTGTGTGTGAAGGCTGAAGGTTTCAAAACTCTTAGGTTCAAATAAACGAGATTTTAGTAATATTGTAGGTATAAGTTTGAATTTAACTTATTTTTTCATTATTGATACAAGTATTTGGAGGTCTTCAACTTCTTTCTTCAGATTGAATAAAGATATATTAGTAATAAGAATGCAAATTTTTAGAACATTTGTATTGAGTGATTTGTATTTCAAGTAAAGTTACCTTAAAAATACACGATTGTTTTTATTCTAGATGTTAGAAGTTTGATCGTGTGAACTTCATCATCAATTATAACTACAACATTAAAGACGAATACTTTCAACTATGACCTGTCTAATATTGGTTTTAATGCCGATTGAATGAGTCAAAGAAATAACATTTCCGGGCACCACAAAGCCACTTGCTCTGTCGGTTCAAAGTTTAGAGGGAAAATCAGAATAACTTCCGGTCCTTTCCTTCTAATTCATTACATCAATGTGACAACCATACCACTTATTTTAGGACATATTTTTTAAGTTTATTTATTGATTAATTATTATTGGTCTCTCCATCTTTTTATTAATGAAATTTGTCAGAAAGCATTTGTATCACAAAATTGTTTGATATTTTAATAAGAAACACGATACAGATGACCCGTTTTTAAAGGTCATTATTATATACTTATTCTTTGTTTCTATCTTTCTTCTATCTATCTCCATTTACGTGTTTTGATATGATTTGTCTACCATAAATGATACTTTGACAAGTATCTGCCATTGCAAAAGACTCAGCTCATTCATGTCGAATATAAAGCAACTACTTCCTAATTGCTCCTCGCTCATCACAACCTTTGTTTTACTGCAAACATAAGTTGTTTTACAAGTTTCTTATTTTTTAAGTTCTTAAATCATGGCACAGAGATCCTTCTCTTCCTCCAGGAATCCATGGGATTATGATGTCTTTCTAAATTTTAGAGGTGAAGATACTCGTTCACAGTTTACATATAATCTTTACAATTCGTTGCGCCAAAAGGGGATTGTTACTTTCTTCGACGATGGTGGTCTTAGAAGAGGGGAAGATATTACACCTGCTCTCTTCAAAGCTATTCAAAATTCAATGATTTCCATCGTTGTCTTCTCCATAAACTATGCATCTTCAACCTTTTGCTTAAACGAACTTGTAAAGATACTTGAATGCGCGAAGGAAGAAGGCCGATCGATCTATCCAATATTTTATGAGGTGGATCCATCACAAGTTCGACATCAGACTGGAATTTATGCAGAAGCATTGTCAAAACACGAAGCTAGATTCCACAGTGACGCTGACTACGAGAAGGCACAAACATGGAGGAAGGCTTTACATGAAGCAGCTAATCTATCCGGCTGGCATTTCCAACATGGGTATTTCATACTATTCTTTTAATACACATATATATGTTATAAACTCTCCTTTTGCTAATAATTTTCGTATTAATACTAATAGGGAAGAAAATTCAAATAAATCGTATGGATCTTGATCTATAAAATTTGAGAAATGGATGCAAAATTTTATGTCATTAGTTCTGATAGAAAGGAATGAACTAAAAACAATATATGATGCTTTAGTTTTAGCTGACATGTTTTCTTGTAATGGATAGGTCTCAACAACCAGAATATGAGTTTATCAGAAAGATTGTTGAAGAGATATCTGAAAAGATAAATTACATCCCTTTACATGTTGCTGATAATCCAATTGGGCTGGAGTATGCAGTGCAAGGAGTGAAATCTCTCCTTGGAGATGGGTCTGATGTCAACATGGTAGGAATTTATGGTATCGGGGGTATAGGTAAAACCACGATTGCTCGTGCTGTGTATAATTGTCTTTTTTGGCATTTTCAAGGTTCCTGTTTTCTACCTGACATTAGAGAAAATACAATTAATAAGCATGGGATTGTGCGACTCCAAGAAATACTACTTTCTGAAACACTCAAAGAAGAAGATATTAAAGTGAGAGATGTCAATAGAGGAATCCAGATAATAAAAAGGAGACTTCAACAGAAGAAGGTCCTTTTAGTTCTTGATGATGTTGACAAATTACAGCAGTTAAAGGTACTTGCAGGGGGACATGATTGGTTTGGCTCTGGAAGTACAATCATCATCACCACAAGAGACAAGTACTTGCTAGATGCTCATGGGGTGGTAAACCTATATGAGGCTAAGCCTTTAAATGTTGAAAAAGCTATCGAATTGTTTAACTGGCATGCCTTCAAAAAGGGAAAAGTTGGTCCAGCTTATACGAATATTTCCAACCGTGCAGTTTCTTATGCGTGCGGACTTCCGTTGGCTCTGGAAGTTATAGGATCTCACTTATTTGGAAAAAGTTTAAAACAGTGCAGTTCTGCATTAGATAAATATGAAAGAATTCCTCATGAGAAGATTCATGAAATACTTAAAGTAAGCTATGATGGTTTGGAAGAAAATGAGAAGGGAATTTTCCTGGACATTGCTTGTTTCTTCAATACCTGTGAACTGGGCAATGTCACACCAATTCTAGAAGCTCATGGTTTTTATGTAAAAGATGGTTTGAGAGTGTTGGTTGACAGATCTCTCATAAAGATTGATTCTTCTGGTTTTGTGAGAATGCATGATCTAATTCTAGACACAGGTAGAGAAATTGTAAGGCAGGAATCAACACTTGAGCCAGGCAGACGTAGTAGATTATGGTTTAACGAGGACATTGTTCATGTTTTGGAAGAAAATACGGTATGTTGATATTATAAACATTTCTGCTATTTTCTATCCTTTCATCCCTTTATTATTTAACCATTTTATTGAATACATGCTAGATTTAATATTACATATTTATCCATGGATGGCATAGCTAATTAAAAGCACATTTTTGTGGATAAACTATTGTTTGGCGTGGAAGGGATCTGATAAAATAGAATTCATAAAGCTTGAAGGGCACAACAACATAGAAGTGCAATGGAATGGAAAGGCATTCAGGGAAATGAAGAACTTGAGAATTTTGATCATTGAAGATTCAACCTTTTCTACTGGCCCTGAGCATCTACCAAATAGCCTGAGAGTGCTAGACTGGAGTTGCTATCCTTCACCATCTTTACCTTCTAATTTCAATCCCAAACGTTTTGAGATATTCCTTATGCCTGAAAGTTGCCTTCAGATATTCAAACCAGAAAAGGCATGTTTATCTGTCAAAGTTTTAGTTCTCAACATGAGTTTCTACATTAAAAGATAATAACTTGACCCATTTGCTTTTTATGTTGTAGATGTTGGGATCATTGTCTATAATAAACCTTGAAGATTGCAAGTTCTTAACTGATCTACCGAGCCTACGAGAAGCACCACTCTTAACAACTCTGCGTCTAGATAAATGCTCTAATTTGGTTAACATTGATGAATCAATTGGGTTTCTTGATAAGCTTTGCTTATTGAGTGCTCAAGAATGCACCAAGCTGAAAACTCTTGCACCCTGCATCATGCTGACATCTCTTGAAACTTTGGATCTTCGGAGGTGCGAAAGTCTTGAGAGTTTCCCAGAAGTATTGGGAAAGATGGAGAAAATAAGGAAAATATATTTAGACGGCACAAATATAGAGAAATTGCCATTTTCAATTAGAAATTTTGTTGGGCTTGAACTGCTGTCCTTGAAGGGTTGCCGAAGACTTTATCAGCTACCAGATAGTATAAGCATGATACGGGAAGTTAAGGTGTTAGTGGGTTATGGGCATGGAACGTATCAAAATTTTGAAGAGTTGAGCTCAGAGGTGTCTGAAAGGGCCATGCTTATTGGCGGTTATGACCGATATCTTGATATGTATTATTCATACATAAGTCCCAATAATGCCATCCAAGTATGCAGTCCTAATCCTATTATGCATTCTGATTTCCGTTTGTTATTCCAACAGCTTAGAAAGAAAAAGAAGCACGTTCGCAGGGAATCATCGATTCATTTCTCGTTTCGAAACAAATTTCCTAAGATAGCGGTATGTTGTTTAACATCAGCGGTTTTCCAGAAAGGTTTGATGGCAATGAATTTCAAGTTCAGAGTATTCATTAACGAGAGTATGCAATTCATTGCTCTGAGCAATTTCATAGAAAGAAACAGGAAAACAACACTTTGGTGTGATGTAGAAGGCAAAGTGGACGGGGTGTTTTCAGAGCAAGAGTGGAATAAAGTTGAGATTGTATTTGAGTTAGGCTTCCCTATGCAAAGAAATCGTGGAAATGAGAGCGCAACATTGAGCTTTCTTAGAGCAAGTCTAGATTGGACTCTAATCGGTGTGTATGAAGAAGGAAATAACAAGGAGGATATTGAATTCAAAGATCCCATGTCAATTTTTCCATTGCGTTCAACTTCATTACCTACTTCTTTGTACTATGTCGTAGTATAGGGAAGCCTGCATAGGAATATGGATTAAATAAGTTTTTCTAATGTTTACAATTATTACGTTAGATACTTCTACTTCTTCATTTTGCCCTTTGTTTTAATGTGTTCAATTTTATCATTACAATACACCTTTCCTTTGTCATTTGTGACTACTTATGACGACAAGCGACATAGGTGAAAGACATGTTGTATAATTATTTTACAAATTAAAGTTCCTTACTCAAACATTCTAAACCTTATTTGCAAAACAGGTATGTCCATATTCACTCTCCTAAACAATACATATTTAAATAGATACTCCCAGTTGCCATACCCACAATCTTTTATCTGATATAATTTTCCATTTGATCACCTTTAAACTGAATCTAGATCTACCTTTTCTCAATACTAAAATATCAATACTAAAAATATCATTAAATAACAACTAATCTTAAAAATAAAAATATAATTAATCCTGGGATTGTTTTACAAAATTAAAAAACTATAGATATTAAAGTAGTATCTAAATTTTTATTTAACATTTAGCTATTAAATTTTAACAACTAACTAATATAAATTATAAATGAGTCACTATGAAAGAATAATTGTTCAATTTTTTCTTTTTTTCTCGTGATTTCAAGTTATTATTACATGCCCAAGCCTCTGTCTTTAATATAATTAATTTGATTCACTAAATGTACTGAGGTACACACACCACCATTTTCAAATGAATTGATAAAAATTATTTTAAAAGAGTACACAAGACCTTCAACCCCGTTATTTAGCTTGGACCAAATATACATGCCCATAGGAAACTAAAATAACCAAAACAAACACGTTTTCAAATGCAATATTCAAAAATACGTTAAACCATGGGCATACTTAATGATGTTTCGTAATTTACAAATCCACGTACGGTTTGTTCAACCATTGGCATATGTTTCGTAATTTACAAATCCACGTACGGTTTTTCCAATTAGTATGACTACAACAGAACAACAAAATAAAACATTACTTATCTAAAATAAAACATTACTTATCTAGTAATGCGTACATGTATCAAAATAAAGTTAAAAGAAAAATAGTTAAAAAAAAAAATAGTTAATTTGGATGTAAAGAATAGTTTATTCAAACAAGTAACAAGAATAATTTGGATATGCTTCATAAACTGGGATTCCATAAGAGATGGATTCTATGGATAAAAGGTTGTTTGGACTCTGCCACAATGTCAGTCCTGGTTAATGGAAGCCCTACTACGGAGTTCAAAGTCAAGCGAGGGTTGAGGCAAGGAGATCAATTTCCATAAGTCTAGGATCACTGGAATCAACGTCCAAAGTCGGGCCCTTGAAATCTATGCAAAGAGTCTCCACTGTACTCTAATGAGGGTACCGTTTAAGTACTTGGGGTTGGAGATAGGAGGAAATCCTAGGAAGAAAAAGTTTTGGGAGCCGATAATCGTAAAACTGAGCACAAAACTTAATACTTGGAAGGGGAGGTTTTTGTCTATGGCTGGCAGAATCTGCTTAATTAAATCGGTATTTACATCTCTACCGCTATATTATTTCTCCTTCTTTAAGGCTCCTGAAGCGGTTTGCGATAGTATTGTCCGTATCCAGAGAAGATTCTTATGGGGTTGGGGAAGGGAGAACAGACTGATATCGTGGGTGAGCTGGGACAATATATGCAGACCTTTGGAGGAGGGAGGACTGGAGATTAAAGATGTCAGGAAGTTTAATGCTGCACTTTTAGCGAAATGGAAGTGGAGACTTATGAGCGGAGAAAAGGGAGTGTGGAAGTATATTTTGTTGTCTAAGTATGGCACAAAGCTTAATCAAAGGGGCAGAAACCAAAAAAAATTATCTTGGTGGTGGTGCGATTTGTGCAAGAGTTGTGGTGAGGGAGAAGAAGTAAGCTGGTTCCATAGTGAAATGGGTTGGAAGATGGGAAGTGGGGATAAGGTGAGATTTTGGGAGGACACATGGGCTAGCAGCAGGGCCTTAAGAGACATCTATCCGAGGCTCTACTCAATATCGCTGAATCATAGATCAAAGGTGGCCGAGGTGGGGGAATGGGAGGAGGAAGAATGGTCCTGGAAGTTGAGTTGGAGAAGGTCAAGGTTTCAATGGGAGTCTGAATTACTAGATGAGTTGCTAAGAGTGATAGACAGGATCAAACCGAGAAGGGACACTACAGATATCCAGACGTGGGGAGGGGATGCATCTGGAGTGTATTCGGTGAAAACAGCGTATGACTGCCTTGCAAAATCTACCAGAGGTAGGCCAAATGTAATCTTTAAGCTTCTTTGGCAGGTTAAAGCGTCTCCCAATGTTCTGGTAACTGCATGGAGGGCCTTACTAGACAGACTTCCAACTAAGGCAAACTTAATGACTAGAGGGGTGATGATTAATAGCCAACCATGTGTGATGTGTGGTGGCGGAATTGAGTCAGCACAACACTTGTTCTTGGATTGTACAGTTGCGCAACGTGTATGGAATAGATTTCTCAGATGGATGGGAATAGCTTTTGTCCAGCACAGAGAATTGATGTATCACTTCGAGCAGTTCCACTTCCCTATCTTTAATCACAATCAGAACTTGTTGTGGAAAGGCATGTGGGTAGCGGTGGTGAGATGCATTTGGGAACAGAGGAATAATATTATCTTTAACCAAGGAGTAGCGGATGATGATGAAATATTACACTTGGCACAAACCAAAGCGTGGTTGTGGTTGAAACATAGGCTGAGGTGCTTTAACTACTCATTAGCGGAATGGTATATGAACCCAATCCATTGTATAAAGAGCTAACATTACCTATGCTGAAGGGGTGATATAGAGGTTGTGAAGGGTAACCTTGTGATGAAGGAAAACAACCTGTAGGCGGTTCAAGGAACAAATCTATTCGTCTAGCAGTGATGATGCTATGTTACTTATTCCTGTTAAAACATGTTAGCAGCAGGAACTTCTTAGCTGGGCAGGATATAGGGACTGCTAAGGTATAGTAAATCCGATCAGAGGGAATAGATGGAGGCATCTGGATTGGATGGATATCTGCGACTCAATAGAGGGACTCATTGCAAGGTGAAAGGTGTAGAATGGAAGGTATAAAGGTAGGTGTTTGAAGGGTGGGAGATAGGCGATGCTATCTTTGGAAGGGATGTACTGGTAATGAGTGCGTGAGAGCTGTTGTAAGGCAAAAGGAATAAAAGTAAGGTGTGGGAGGGCACTGCATTAAGAGAAGCAGTGTTGCCGATGCTGATACGGTGCTGAATGGAAGGCAAAGGAAGTGTGTCATTCATCTAAACTAGGCATACAAATATGGAATTGGAACTGGCACATAGGTGTGAGGGACTAACTTTTGTCTACCTTATAGCCAAGAGCAACTGTTGTGCACCCTTAGCCATGAGTTGGTCTCTATATGACGCAGGTATGGTGTAAGGGGTTTTATGAGGGGGTCCTGTTGGTGTTCTAAAAGGAATTGGTGTGCTGGGGGGAGAGTATTTCATGTCCAAAGTGGCAAAGAGTTAGGTGATGGTGGCAAAGGGGTATGTCTTAAGTGGGGTTTTTGGGTTGTTGTAAATGTGGTCATCTGTTTTGTTAGTGACAACACATGTTGCTGGACTTTTCTTTGTAGGCGGTTAGTTCTTTATAGGATACAGTCGGTGTAAGAATGTTTGAACCTTTTTTGGCAGGGTGTTGTTGTTTTTCTTTTTTTCTAGCTTTCCTTTGTTTTGTGTATCCTAGTTGTTTATCTTTGTATAAGGGTTGGGACACCCCTCAAGTGTCCCGTTTAATTCATTAATTCGTTGCTGATAAAAAAAAAGAGTAACAAATAGTTAAATAAAACAACAAACTTACTTAGAGTGATAGTTGTCAAAACTAAATCAACTACTAAATGATTGTCAAGCTAGAAAAAGTCCATTAGACACACCAAAAATCAAAGAAAAAAAAAACATACACAATGTAAAACTGCTTAGACCTACTCAACTCATTCAGACTGTAAAACTGTTTTGCAAACATAAAACGCTTTTGAATCAACACCATCAAGAGCCAAAAACAATGGGTAAGTGAAGGTTTAAATACAAAAAGTTGCACTTGCTGAAAAGTAAGTTATGTGTAACTAGCTAACTAAACTATACATGACCAAATTGATGGGAAATTCTACACAGTAAAATAATAACTCAACCAGATAAATAAGCAGCGAATAATAATTTCCCCAATTTACAAGAATCTGTGAGGAATAATAACAAATAATGGCAGCAACAAAAATACACTGAAGGAAGATACAAAAAATTTTAACGTGGAAAACCTTCTCAATGTGAGAAGTAAAAACTACGAGTAAGAATCACGCTCCACTGTGATAAAAAAAATAAGGTTACAAGAGAGTCTCAAATCACAACACAAATTGTACTCAATAATCAAACAAATAAGACAACAGAGATGAAATAGAGAACAAGAAACCAGAAAATTCACAAAAATCGCAGCTACTGTATGCGGCCTATGGATCACTGTTTCGGTGACTTTTCAACAATCCAAACGATCCAATTGAAGCACTAAGAGTTATGAACCTACTGAAAAAATCTCCGCTTAATCCAACGGTGAACAAAGTAGCAGTGATGATCGGAAAATTTTCTGTCCTAACAAAATTTTGTTGCAGTGTGAGACGAATTTCTTACTACTCAAATAACTTTATGGGAATTTATAAAGTGCAAGTTAAAATTACACACAATGTTGTTTGGACAGTGATGAAAGGGAAGGGATTGTGAAGTTACTTGAAGTTACTCATGAGTCACTACAAGAAAATCATAAAATAAAAACCAATTTTTAGAAACCAAAATAATTAGTTGCAATAGTAACTAAATTAAAGACCATTTTATAAACTAAAAAGAAAATTGGTTTCTAAATTAGTTTCTATTATTGTTAAATAGTTTGTAAATTGGTATCTAATTAGCAACCAAGGTTTTAACTACCAATTATTTAGTTTATAAATCTGGTCTCTAAAACCTTGGTTGCTAATTAGATACCAATTTAGAAACTACTTAACAATAATAGAAACTAATTTAGAAACCAATTTTTTTTTTAGTTTCTAAAATGTTCTCTAATTTAGTTACTATTGCAATTAATTATTTTGGTATCTAAAAATTGGTTTCTATTTCATGATTTTCTTGTAGTGAGTGACCCACAT
>Ga0123341_1002699_pt1 | contig 14777 bp, 14 predicted proteins | sample Turbeapinknodule_FD_89959 | JGI IMG/M metagenome (GOLD analysis project Ga0123341, IMG submission 89959) | Root nodule microbial communities of legume samples collected from Mexico - Turtle bean Mexico pink nodule | ecosystem: Host-associated > Plants > Roots > Nodule | place: Mexico: Nepantla... | reverse complement strand
TGGATGTTGAGTGAGGAGAAAATATTTTGTTGAGTTGCCACGAGATATTGTGGTTATAACTAGTGTTTTACTCTAAGATACTAGAAATCATTGTAATCATTACTCTTGGGGGTAGAGTTCTCTATATATATGTCCTCTTGTATTGATTTACGTTGAATCAGTTCAATAAAGATCTTTTTCCTCTCATAGCACCCTTTTCAAGTGTGGATATTTGGAGCATACAGATTCCTCTCTTGCCAGAGAGAGCTCTGCTCTCTGGAAACTTGGCTTTCTTTCTCTCAATTCTGTTATTTTCATTTTTTGATTGCAGGTACCCCTTTGTTAGTTTAATTTTATTTTCATTTTCACATGCATCATTGTTAGTTTAATTTACACCTTTGTTTTATAATGTGGTTAAAAAGCCAAGTAGAAACTGAGGGAGTAGGAATTTCTTACCATGTTTCTTTAAAAGATTATGTGCATGTCATTCGTGGTTGTAATTTCTCATGATATTTTAGGCTGTCATTAAATTTTATTTTGTGAAATTATTTTATAATGTTCAGTACAGTTGTTTCCGTTTTTATGTCAAACAGATTAGCTGTTGTCTATTTTATTGGATTTTGGATGTGGGTTACCTATATTGTTTCTACGATGTTTACTGCTTTTAGTGTTAATGATTAATGTAATTAATGCCCTTATATGATTAAATGAAATTAATACCCTTCTATATGCTATAGGGATATCATGGAGACACATCAAAGACATTTTTTTGTGGGGAAGTCAGTGATGAACTGAAAAATCTTGTCAAGGTAAATAATTATCAGTTGATTAAGGGAGAAAATAAACTTCGCTGTATGATTGATTTGATTGTGATAGTATAGGCAACACTCTGTTGACCAAATATCACTATCTTAATCTGTTTGATATTTTCATCAACTGAATTTTACTCATTAAGCAATTTCAGTTCATTTATTTAGATTTTTCGTTGAGTAGATCCTTTATCTGTTGGAAGGTAACTGAAGAGTGTTTGGAGAAAGGAATAGCTGCATGCAAGGATGGCGCTCTTTTTAGGAGAATTGGAAAGAAAATCAGGTAAATTATTTATTGCATCATACTGGAAAAAAGCACCTACTGGCATGGGGTGAAAAAATTTGAAGGTAGTAAGCAATAATTATGGAATTACTTTTCTTAATAGAAAAAGGAAACAATACATTGATATTTAATGGAAAAATGAAATCCTAATAAAAGGAAATAAATCTCCTGGAATAAAGGAAATAAATCTCCAGACATAAAGACTCTGAATTTGGAGCGAATCTACCAAAAAAAACTCCCAATCCCAATCCCAATCCCTTAGTTTTTGGGATTTCTTACAAACAAATCTATATTTATTATCCAATCAATCTGTATTTATTGTAGAGTAAATGTGCAATGTTTACACCCATATTTAAACACCCCCTCCCCTTCTCAGGATGGGGAACAAATGTTCTTCATTCCGAGCTTGGTTATAAGATTATGGAAGTATGAGGTCTTGAGTCACTTTTGTCAGCATATCAACCACCTGTTGCTTGGACGGAATGTATGACATGCATACTAAAACTTCTATTTTTTCCTTAACGAAGTGTCTATCTATTTGTATATGTTTTGTTCTATCATGCTGAATGGGATGATGTGCAATGTCTATTGTTGACTTATTATCACAGTAGAGTTTCATGGGTTCCTCCAAATAAATCTTCAAGTCATCTAAGATAATTTTTAGCCATAATAACTCACATAGCCCTTGTGCCATGGACCTGAATTCTGATTTAGTGGATGATCTTGCCACCAAATTCTGTTTTTTGCTTCTCCATGTCATTAGGTTCCCACCTAGGAAAGTACAATATCCATTTATTGATCTTCTATCAACAAGAAAACCTATACCTGCATAATCTGCGTTAGTGTAGGCTTCAAGAGATAGTCTCCCATTTCTTTTAAATAGTATTCTCTTTCGAGGGCTGCCCTTCAAAAGTAATGTAGAATTCTATAAGTAGCTTGAAGATGAGGTTCCTTTGGTTCATTTCATGCATAATCTAACTTGACACTCACTGAATGAGCAATGTCTAGCCATGTGTGAGACAAATAGATTAATTGTCAACCCAATATCTGATACATATTTTTGTCTACTGCTAGTTCCTCGTCAGCCTTACATAACTTGTGATTACAATCGATTAGAGTTGACATTGGTCTGCATCCTATTTTCCCAGTTTCTACTAGCAAATCACCTATTTTTTTCATCATTTCCAATGACTATAGTTTATCAACATAAACTAGAAGTACTGTTACCCCCTCTTTTCCTTGACTTTGTTTGTAGTCAAATCCCTTCATAAATTTTGTGAATCTTCCAAACCAAGCTCTAGGGGACTGTTCCAGTTCTGAAAGAGCCTTTCGCAGTGTGCACACTTTATTTGTTCTGTCTCCCTCAAACCCTGGTGGAATATTCATGTAGATTTCTTCTTATAGATCTGCATGGAGCAAAGCAGTTTTAACATCATATCATATTGTTAAAGTTTCCAATCAAAGTGGGCAGATAAGGACAAAAGAATCCTTACAATATCCCTCAGTGACCAACCTCACTTTGTACCTTTCAATGGACCCATCAGCCTTATATTTTACTGTCAATATTCATTTGCAATGAACAATATTCTTCTCTTTGTGTTTGTCAACAATTTCCCACGAGTACTGTTCTTTTCCCATGCATCCATCTCCGCTTTCATGGCATCTGTCCATTCTTTCTTTGTCAAAGCTTTAGTAACAATGTTAGAGAGAACAACAAAATTCAAAATAACAATGAACCATAGTCGATAATCTATTCCGAGAAACATAATTTGATAAAGGATAGAGAGATTGTTTTGTACAGCTTCTAGTACCTCTTCTAATGGCTATTGATAGATCAGGGTCATTTGGAGAGCTGAGAGTGGTTCAACTGTCTTTAGTTTTAGGTTCAAAACTTGGATTGCATTCATGGACTTGCAACATATTTGGAATGCTCTTTACTTGTTTATACATCGCTGAATCTTGGAAAAATTATAGGTACTCTTGGGGTTGAATCTCTAACTGTTCCAGTATTTTCTGGTTGCAGTTTAGTAGCATCAATGATGGTATCAATTTTAGTTTCTAATTCTGCCCCAAAATTAATTTGCTCAGTTGTAGGTTCACTTTTGGAGGCTTCAGTTGGAGCATATGACAAAACAAAGGGTTCAAGGTGGTCATCACAATCTTTTGTTTCAATTGAAGGTGACATCAATGGAGATATACGAGCCTCACAATGCACTTTTGAGGTATCTAGATTTTTAAAACAAAAAGTGATGGATGTCCTAAGCGATAGTGGTATAAGCAAAGGGTGTCTTTATTTGATACACCGAGTAGAGACATGGGTTGGTCAGCTTTTGATTGTTGACACGGTTCTAGGGAGTAAAGTTCATTTCTTTCCTTAGCATGTCCAATCCTCCTCCCTGAGAACTGCTCCTCCTGTAAAACACACAAAGATGGGGAAAACATTACAAAGCAATTGAGGTCATATGTTAGTTTTTTGATGGAGATTAAAGTTTTGGGACATGTAGAACATTTTTAAGAATAAGTTTGGAAGATAAATTAGATACCACCATATCCTGCAACTTTTACTAAAGAGCCATGGGCAGCAATAATTTTTCTAGTGCTTGGAGATGGGCTATAAGAATGAAAGAGTTGAGGTAAGTATGTCATATGATCCATAGCTCCTGAATCCACAATCCAAGAGTTAGCACTATATGATACACTCATACAAGAAACATTGTCTGAGAAAGTAGTACATTCAAAGGGTTTCTCAATTGTTCCCAGTAGGTCTTTTAGTCTTTTTATCTCCTCAATATTGAATCCTCCCTTTGTTGATTTTGGAGCAGACATCATGGAGATGCAAAACAACAACTGGCTGTCTAATGGGTGATTTTCCGAAGAAGAGAAAACAACAATAAAGGCTGTTACAATGAAATTGCAGTAATTAAGGTTGCACCCTATTGAAGACAAAATGGCAATGAAGGCTGCAAGTGATAAAAACAGATACTAGGGCTCCTGGAAAAACCTAGAGCTTTGATACCGTGTGGATAAATGTGTAGGCTGTAAGCAGTAGTCATGGAATTACTTTTCTTTATGTAAAAAAGAAACAATACGTTGGTATTTAATGGAAAAACGAAATCATAATTAAAGGAAATAAATCTTCTGAAATGAAGGAAGTAAATCTCAGGATATATAAAGACTCTAAATTAAATATACCAATTAAACTCCTAATCCCAATCCTTTAATTTTAGGGATTTTTTACAAACAAATCTATATTTACTATCCAATCAATCCATATTTATTGTACAATAAATGTGCAATATTTACACCCATATTTTAACATATGATAATCAAAATCATGAGTCAACTCGCAAACTCATAAGGGTTTATATTCCTACACCATTGAAATGGCTTAACTCATTTGCAAACTCATTTTTGAGTAAGCTCGAGCAAACTTGCTCAAACTTATCGAGAATGTTGAGTCTCCTACAAAACTTTGACTTTTAAGCATATGGTCTGGGACATGTACAAAAACAATTTCCCTTAGTATTAAAGACGGGGAGTGAATTGAAGTATCACCAATTTTCACACATACGTGCACACACCCTTTTGAATTTTCTACTTTCATTTGAGTTAAAGTTGTTAATTACGCATTTTCTTATTTGTAGTTTCTGAATACAATTATTGTGTATTAATTGATGATTCAATCTTCAATATATATTTTTTAAGCATTTTCTTTTCTTTTGAAACATTTCTCAGTGAGCATGCTGAAAAATATGGCTTCGGTGTAGTGGAGCGTTTTGTTGGACATGGTGTTGGAAGAGTGTTCCATTCAGAACCAATTATCATACACAATCGTAAGTGACCAATTAACTTGCATAATTTCTTCATAGTCTTGATTTCCAATAAGAATGACTGGCTAAAATAACTCTGCATTAAACTACATATTTATTTCTTGGTTGGCTAAAATATGTAAAAATTCTTTTTATATTCCCTAATTTTTTTTAAAATGCTTTTAATAGGTCAAGCTTTATTTTAGTTCACCAATTTAAAAGTATTTTTTTAAGTCTCAAATTAAAAAAAAAGTGAATTAACATTTCTAGTTCTATATTGAATGTGACACTTTTGTTTCATTAGGATAGAAAATTAAAAAAGAAATTGATCCATAACATCTATGTCAAACTTTTTATATTGTATAAATATGTTTGAGTGACTAATAATATGTTTTCTAACAGTTCTTTAGATAAATTATTGTTGTAAATAGCATAATATTAGGATAAAAATATTCTCAATATCTCCATGGTAGTTAGGAAAAAATATCTTCAGAATCTTCATATTAATCTTAGCATATTTTTATTTCCTTATTTTAAAGGATTTGATTATTACAAATAGAGACTATGGGAATGTAATTGGTATGATTGTTATCAATAAAATAATTCTTTATTTCCTTACATAGTTGAAGTATTTACAAATAATATGATAAATTTGATCATGGTTTTAAACCCTTAAATCTAACGAAGCAAAAGGAAACATTGTATTCATACGTTCTAGTTATGACCAGTATACCTTAATCTCAAAATAAAAACATAAGTCAAAACTCTATTCATGAGAAAGAGAAGAATATTTCTAATATTGTTAAAGTTGTTTTCTCAAATTAAACACATGTTAGTAACGACAACAAATTTCATCAATGTTAACCTTGAAAATGAAAATGAATTAGTTCAAACATGGAAGACTTAAAAACCCACTTTTAAACTGGGGAACTACAAAAATATTTTTAATATGGAGGACTAAAAAACTTACTTTTAAAAGTAGTAAAAAAAATTAAAAACTGTATTTAAATGTTATGAAAAATCGAACAAAACTAGGAAGTATGGTTTATTTTGGAAAACCAAATCTGTTTTTCCCTCCAAATCAAATTGATATTTTTGCCAAATTTGTTCATCAACAGTTTAAAACCCAAATCAGTTTGAACCAGTTTTGAACTGGTTTTAGACTGTTTTTGGTTCAAAACCAGTTTTAAATTTATTTCTAAACCTGCATTTTGAACCTTTTTCTTTCTTGTGAATCCAAATTTAAATCTGGTCGAAGAAAATGTCTTAGGTTTAAAAACCACGTTACATTATTTGGATTTTTAAAATATGATTTGGTTTTGATACTTTAATTAGATTTTTTGTGTGACCCTTGTTTTTCGTTGTAACTCAGTTGCTTTCTTGTCCAAAATAATAATGTTAAAATTTGAAATGTCTTTCATTTTAACTTTGGACAATAGCTGAGCATTCATCCAAAACTAATTAACTTTTATGTTCTTTGAAAGAGCTGAAATGTTGATTAATCAGTGATTGGTTGTGTTTAATATTAACTTCATTTTTTACCTGTTTATGATTGATTACAGTGGAAGTAGGTTGTGATTTAAAATACTTGGTATAGGCAATCAAATTCACCTATTGGATGGGGCTAACTTACCTGTCATCCTTACTAAGAATTATGTGAGGAATTGTTCGTACAATATGTTACATATTAAAACCTTCCATGTGCCTTTGGTCCTTGCTACAATGCTACCCTCAGAAGACATTTAATTTTAAAAGTGTTGGCCAGAGAATTGTCCACATTTCAAGCTTACAGAGTGAATACGGGTGTCATAAAAACCATTTGTGCAACTTCACACAACATAGACCTGCCCTTCACTGTTCCCTCTTGTTTTCCTTGATACTATTTGTCCTAACAGATTTTTAATTCTATGCCATTTCTTTACAGGAAATGAAAAGCGAGGTCGCATGGTTGAAGGTGAAACCTTTACAATTGGTAAGTGACTTCTTAATTGTACCAAGAATCTGAGGTGATAACAGTTAGAGTAGCAATTTTAGTAGTTTGTCAAGTAATTATAACCAAATTAGTTAGCTGACATCTACTCACTACTATTTAACTAACTCTAAATAGTTAGCATGGGTATGATGTAAGGCACTTCTCACTTTTGATAGACAATTGTGATTCTCCTTCTTTGTATTTCTTCAATATCATGAAAGTCTCAAGGTTCTTTCTATTTTAGATCTTTGTGCAATTTGAGATTCTTAGATCTCATTAGTACCTAGTATCTTGTGTTCTATTAGCTGCCGTTTCAACTGGTATTAGTAGTCTTGTTCCTTTGGCACGCTTCTTTCAGCCATGGCAGAATTTACCTGATCTCAAGCAGCTTTATGTGAGGTAGAAGAAAGATTGGAAAGTTGCCTTTAAAGATGGTGGAACTCGCAGGTATGATGTAAAAGACATTGCATGATTCACTGAATGAGGCATTAACTTAATTGGTGTAGCAAAATCATGACGATCGAGAAAGGCATCACAATTTGGAGGATGATCAGGATCATCTCATCAAGATTTTGGTTCTAGTACGCATCGTTATCAATCCCGTGCTCCTTATGCTTGTGGTACCAGGTTGGCTAGAACCGGTTTCCCTAGATTTAATGGTGAAAATGTAAATAAGTGGATTTATTAGTGCAAAATGTATTTCACAATTGACCTAACTCTTGAGGAATTCAAAGTGCGGTTAGCAGTGGTGCATTTTGAAGGCAATGCAATGCAATGACATCATGCATTTGCAAAATCTATAAAAAACGATAATTGGCCGACTTGGACTGCATATGCTAAATTGTAAAAGACGGATTTGGGAAGGTTTGTGAAGATCCCATGGTTGAATTGATGAATTTGAGGCAATATTCTATTCTTACCATATATCATGAAGAACTTGATGCCATAATCAATCAATATGGATCTACTAACAGATTATGTTCTTAGCTATTTTTTTAGGCAATTAAAGAATGATATCCAAATGTTACTGAGAACGTTCCTACTGCTATAATGATGGTATTTTCACATGGCAAACTTTATGAATCAGCAAATCAAAGTGGTGGTATAGCTAAGCCTAATCCTCTAAAGGGTAATTTTAAACCCTTACTATCCAACAAACCTGTTTATACTATGGAATCACAGGTGGATTCCCAAAAGGGGGAAGGTGAGCAGAAATTTAATACCTGCTTATATGAATGAAAGAAAGGTTAAGGGCCTATGCTGTGTTTGTGATTTACCCTTCACACATGAGCATAGCTTAATTCACAAGAAAATTGAGTTTCACATGGTGGAAGTGGAAGATGATTAGTAGGATGAAGAGACATTACAACCAGAGAGACTTGTAAGAGAAACATTGTGACTTTGGAGAACCACACTTCCGTTACTGCACTCACTAGAATCATAGGTATTGGAGATCCCACACTGACTACAGTCACTACATACCTCACTTTATAAACTAAGCTAGTTTAGTAGGGTTGAGTTAAGTTTAAAGTCCATTTTCTAATAGTAGGTGTTAGATATTATGAGATATTATAGATATTGTTAGATTTTTTTACTTATGTAATGGGTTAACCCATATTTTTTTTTGTATGTTTTTCTCTATATAAACATAACCCTATATCTCCAATATACACAAGGGAATTTATCCTATTTTTTCTTTTCCTTTATTTTAATATGATACATCCATGATACATTAATAAAAGATTATATATGAATATAAAATATGCAGATTTTACCCATGAACAAAGTTTAAAGGCTAAATAAATGGGTAGGGAGAGCAAGAATAAAGTGAAGAGGTCCTGTATTTTTGTTTTGGAAGGAGTACATAACTCAACCACAGAGGATATGGCGTGTTTGCTATTTGTTTCATGAATTTAACATTTTTAATTTAAAATATTAAATTTTTTATTTAAAAGAATAGAAAATGACTTGAGCTTTATTGGAGTCTGCTCCCTTATAATAATCAAGTCCGTATCCTGTATTAATTTTGAGGTACAAAAAATTGGATACTTCTAAGATGTATCTGGGTGTATCGGTGTCGAACCTGGGTACTACACCGTCATATTAGTCATTTTGAAGTATCCAGCTTCATAGATTACATCACATTATTTTTTGGCATGTTTGGAATATTAGGAGTAATTGGTATGGTAAGTGGTCATCCTGTCATAATCTATGTAATAATTTCAATTGAGTCATTGTTTTGGAATAAGACATATGAGGGAAATTTCCCTTGATAGAAAGAAGTGGTAGGAACGTGTTTGGTTTTAAGAAATGCTTTTGTTTCCTTTTTCTATTTTCAACTAGGAATAAAAACGTGAAAAATTTCCTCTCAGTCATTCCTTTTTCTGTCTACCTGTGGGTGCTATAGCATTTTGTTGAGATTCATGGTAATAAAAAATGCTACATCATAATTTAGAATTAAAATTGTCCTCGTATAAGGTTGTGATGCCTTTATAGTTCATATCCGCCACCTTCCGTTCCAGAATGTATCACAGATTTTGAAATTCCATTATGAAAACTAAGCCAATGCAGATGCGATGACAATTGTGTTTGGGCTAAGCTTCCTTATTATTATATGTGACCTTCTCATCTGTACATCTTGTGTTCAAATGAAAATAAATTCATTTGTCATTTATTTTATTTTCATGCTGATTCTGAATTTCTGTGGTTTGCTTTGCATTCTTTTTTTTCCCAATTGTTAATACGTTAGTTTTTGTTAGTTGGGGAATTCAAACCTAGAACATGTCCCTCCCTCCATTCACTTTTACCATTAAACAAACCTTATATCTTCGGTTTTCTCTGTATTGATCAAGCTGGGTGTTTAGTCTTGAAAGTTTTTGATCCCTTATGAACTCTACTTGAATTTCAGAGCCGATTCTTTCTATGGGAAGCATTGATTCTATTACATGGCCAGACAACTGGACAACGTTAACAGCTGATGGCAGTCCAGCTGCACAGTTCGAGCATACGATTTTGATAACTAAGACTGGAGCCGAAATTTTGACTACATGTTGATACGGTAATTGTGCTTTTGATTTGCATTCACCATGTTATGTAATGTGAGTAGAGTTTGTGTGTAGATTGTAAATATGTGCCTTGAAATCAATTTACTTCTGGAAGATTATGCTCAGGCAACTAAAAATTGCCTTCCAAAGCTGCAATATGAAATTCTCTAGTGCATAAATTTTCTTCTATGATGGCACCAGTTTAGAGACACACATTAAGTACGAAGTTGTGACACAATGCATTCAGAGTTCTCTCTTTCTCAGATAACTGTTCGCTACCAACTGTTTAATTTTATGTTTGGAAGTTATCGGAAAGAGTTTAGCTGAGTTTTCATATGAAGTGGTGGACATTATCCATGGGACCACTTGATAAATCTGTTGTGACTGCTTCTTCCTGCACCTCCATACACCTCCATATGTTCTTATGCCACTCCCAAACAAAACCTGAAAATACTTTTTTATCCTTCTTGTGTCATCCCCATAGATTTATGAAATCCAGAAGCAATTTAAAAAATTATATATATTCAGGATTACATAATCTAGAAGTTAATCTCGGATTTGGAAATAGCTTACTGATTATGTAATCTGGAATATATTTTTAAAAAATGGTATTCTGGATTACATATTTTGGAAATAACTTCTAAATTATGTAATCTGAAATATATTTTAAAAAAATGGTATTTTGGATTATATAATTCGGAAGTCTTTTCTGGATTTGAGAGTAGTTTCTGGATTACATAATTCGGAAATTACTCTTAAATTCAGAAAAGATTTTCCGATTATACAATCTAAAAACTAATCACGCATTTGAAAAAAAGCTTCTGGTATATAATCGAGAAACTAATTACGAATCTGAAAAAAGACTTTTGGATTACGTAATTAGGAATATTACAAAAAAAGTCTTTTTGGAATACACAATTTATGAAGGTGAGAGAAGATCATATGTTAGTGTAGAAAGAAGCAGTCATCTGTTGTATTCTAGATGTCGAATCACGAGTTAAATTTCAGATTCATATATGGAGAAACTTAGATTTAGCAAAAGTTCAATCTAATTAATTAAAAACTATATTCGTTTTGCCATTCAGTAATAATTCCAAGGCTCAATCTTAAGAAATGTACAGGCTTGCATAAATTATGGTGACTGTTTCTTCCTGCACCTCCATACCTTCTTTTTCCACCTCCATAAATTTTTGAATTTTCAAAAATGCCATTATATAATATTCTGGATTATGTAATCCGGAAGTCATTTTTCAAATTAGTAATTAGCTTTCGGATTATATAATTTGGAAACCTTTTTTCAGATGCATGATTACTTTTCGGATTACATAATCTGAAAGTCTTATTTAGTTTCTGAATTATGTAATCTGGAAGTTTTTTTTAAAATGAGTTTTCGGATTATCCGAAAACTACTCTAGCAGAGGAAGATATGGAGGTACAGAAAGAAACAACCAATTATGATACCTTTTCAACGTATCGAATGGGAATTGGGTTGGAAAATGTTAATACGAGCTTTACTATAAATTCCGTATATTGTTTAACAATAACTAATGACGACGAGCTTCGTATGAAACCAAAATTCTTTACATTTCGTTATATTTTTAACTAAAAGACAAAGCCAGGTGATGTGTCGTGTGATGTTTTACGTAAGGAATTTTATATATATTAAAATATAGAATAGCAGCCAAACGTGTGAAATGGTTTAAATTTTATTTTATATCTACTAGTAAATATTTTTTAGCAGATTAGTTTAGGAAGAAAGATCGCAGCAAATATGTCTAAGTTTTTTTTATTTTATATTTGAGGAAAAGGATGAGGGAAAGAAAATTGATGTAGATGGTAAAAGGAAAAACTCCTAATTAGGGAAAAGAAAGCACCGTGGGCCTCATTTTTTAACCTTACCCTCCACTTTCGTTTCACACCTCCCAAAATACACCAACCCTGTAAAAGTTAAAACAATATTATTCTATAGAATTTTCCATTTATAAAGCTCCTTTGACGAGGCATTCATCACCATCAATGGCTTCCATGAGCTCTCTGAAAATGATTTCTTCCCTCAAACTCTCCCATTCAAGTTCTAGCACTACCCTTCAAACCCAAAAGAAAGTAGGTTCTAGTCTCTTTCAATCCCTCCCAACCAAAACTTTGAATTTCCCTGCTACTCTTGTTGCTGCTACATCAAGAAGAAGTACTAACAACACCACAACCACTGCATTCTTCTTCAACAACCAAAAGCAGCATCAAGATTCTAATAAACCAGGTAAGTGCTTTTCTGATCCCTTATGTGTAAACAAATTTCAATAACATGTAAAAAATCACAAGTTTCCCTCTTAGTAACCTCTTTGAGTAGCATTTTGTAACCATAATTTGTAGAGAGCTAGCATTCCTCACAAACGATTTTGTTCATTTATGTAGCCAAAGTTCAAGAACTGTTTGTCTATGAGATCAATGAAAGGGACAGAGGCAGTCCAGCATTCCTGAGGCTAAGCCAGAAGCCTGTGAACTCTCTAGGAGATTTAGTGCCTTTCAGCAACAAGATATACTCTGGAAACTTGGAAAAGAGATTAGGGATAACTGCAGGCTTATGTGTGCTCATTCAGCATGTTCCTGAGAAAAAAGGTGACAGATATGAGGCCATTTACAGCTTCTACTTTGGAGACTATGGCCATATATCTGTGCAAGGAGCTTATCTCACATACCAAGACACATATCTGGCTGTTACAGGAGGCTCTGGAATCTTTGAAGGTGTGTCTGGACAAGTGAAACTCCATCAGCTTGTGTTCCCATTCAAGCTGTTCTACACCTTTTACTTGAATGGTATTCCTGATTTGCCTGCTGATCTACTTGGGAAGCCTGTTGAACCTTCACCAAAAGTTGAGCCATCTCCTGCTGCTAAGGCTGCTGAGCCTCAAGCCTGCATAACAAACTTCACCAATTGATGATCCAACTCAGCCCTTTCCTTTTCCAGAGAACTTTAATTTTGCATTTGGTTCCAGAATAAAGTCTTGGTGTTGCATATTTTCTATATCATTGAATCTTCTTTTGGCTATGTTGGACTAGATGTTGCAGATGTATTAGGTGAAACATAATTGGAGTTTCATTTGTGCTCATAATTGGGGAGGCTAGTCTTGAAACAACAGTTTGATCATGAGTTCAAATTTGAAAACAAAATCTCTTTCTATGTAAAGATACTACACACAATGATCCTTCTATATACTTTCAAATGCTGAGGAATCTTCTGACATCTATTACTATTAGTTTTCTTTGCCTGAAGTTGTTAAGACCAAGGAATCACTATTTGAACAGAACATTGATTGGTATTTCAACCCTGTTTGCCATTAAATTAATCAAAGGTTTCATCTATCTTCTGTGAGCCTTATGGGATGAAATTGTCAGTACATATTATTGGACTTAAAATATCACTGCACCCTTTGATTGATAGTAACTACAAATGCTAGAAAAATCATAGTCAAGTGAAGAAACGTGGTAGGTCACACTTTTAAATGTGGAGTGACATGTGGGTTGTGGCTGTGAAAAACAACTTCAATGAAAGGAGAAAGAAAAATGACATTGAAGATTTAAACATAGTTTATAGTTGACCATTTTATGTGGACAATTCAATCATGCTATAAAATCCATTTAAATAGGATCCAATGTAGGTGGTCTACAAATCATAAATTTTATTTAATATATAAGACTAGACAAATGGTTGATATCATCATCTATATTAATTGGAATCTCCTTTATCCTTTGTGGTGTGTTTGGTAGAACAGTGAGTGCAAGAATAGAAATCATACAAATAAATAGTTTTATTTTGTAACATAGGGACCCATCAAATAAAAAACTCTCTTTTGACATTCCTAAATAATAATATTTTAATAATATTTGTTTTATTTTTAATCTTAAATTCTAATATATATTATTATATTATTATAATGGATTGTTAAGTGAATGCTATTTTTTGGAAGATTGTCAACAAAACTTTTTCCTACAAATAAATAGGTTTATTTTGTAAAAGAGATAAGAAAGAGAGTGAGTAAATCTTATTGGTATTTCTTTATTCTATTTTCATCCATTTTTACTATTTCTTTTCTACTATTTTTTCGTTGGTATTATTCAATACTTCATTAATGTTTCTTTTTTCTTTTTTAAAGAAAAGAAAAAAAGTTATTTTCACTTTTCTCTAACACCACAAAACTCCTCACTTACCATTGGGTAAACATGTAAATGGAAATATATGTATCCTCATAGGTAGGTATAAAGTAAACAAGTAACCCAATAGCATTTCTTGATATTAGGAAGAAAAACTAAAAAAACCCTTAACCTCTACGTTCATTCACTTATATTATTTTTCTACACTCAAAACCAAATTAATAAACGTCTATACAGAAATTAGGGATGACAATCCGGACTGGTTCGTCCTACATAAGTATGTCCCGCATTTGAGCTGCAAAATGTGGGTTGAGTTGGCCTGTATACTGATTGTACTGGTCTGCTCTGCATGAGGGTTGATCTGCAGACTTGTGAGTCAACTCGCGTAAGAAATATTTTTTTAGAAAAAGTAAGAAAAAAATTTAAATATAAATTTTGAATAAATTTAATTCCTTTTTTTATTTAGATGAATTAGGTAATTGTTTTCATAGAATTACTCTCACGACACATGCTTAATAAGATATGAGTAAAACTCTGGAATGTGGAATTCAAAAACTTTCGAGGTTATAAAATTTGGAAATTAAAATTTGTGTTTCAGATTACACAATCCATAATACAAATTTGTATTCCAGATTGTAGAATTTGGAATGAATAATTTTAGAATTTTTTAGAATGAGTCTGCATGAAGAAAATATGAGGATGCAAAAAGAAATTTCTAAATTTTTAAGTTAT
>Ga0123341_1002695_pt1 | contig 14785 bp, 7 predicted proteins | sample Turbeapinknodule_FD_89959 | JGI IMG/M metagenome (GOLD analysis project Ga0123341, IMG submission 89959) | Root nodule microbial communities of legume samples collected from Mexico - Turtle bean Mexico pink nodule | ecosystem: Host-associated > Plants > Roots > Nodule | place: Mexico: Nepantla... | reverse complement strand
TCAAATCTTAACAAACTCTTAAATTGCATTAAAAGATTGGTCAAAGCATTTAATGACTAGAGCGTAAGCAGTTAAATCATTTAAAGCTCAGTCAAAGATAAAACAGTTTTTCTGTTATGGTCCAAAACAAACAATCGGTTGTTTACTCGAATCAATAAGTTGTTTTGGTTTTAACAACTCAACCATTTGAAAAACAGTTTTCAATCTTTTCTCAAAACATCTAAGTATAAACAATCGGTTGTTTCGACAAAACAATCAGTTGTTTTAACTTAGTTTGAAAAACATTTTACTTTCATAAAGATTGAGAATGCCTATGCTTTAGATTTAATCAAGGGGTGGATTACAACACTCAAACTACCCAGAACTAAACTAAACCAGCACAGCAACAACAAGCACAACCAAGGCTTCAACATCCTTCAAAGGGTTTGGGTTCTTCAAAGCTTGAACACCACTTGGTTCAACAACTCCCTCAAATGATAATCCGACGATCTATACTGAACCTCTCTTTCTTCTGCGGGCCATGACAAGATTTCTCTTGACGACCTTCCACTGCTGATTTCCGAACTTCAGATTATGTCCTTGTTCGTTCAACTGCCTAACAGAAATCAAACTATTCGTCAAGCTTGAAACAACTCTGACATCCTTCAAAGTCCAAAAATCGATTGGTGTCTTCAACACTACGTCACCCATGCCCGTAACATCAAGAGTTTTGTTGTCTGCTAGTCTTACCTTTCCAAAGTCTCCGATAGCTAGATTCTGCAATGCTTCACTGTTGTGGCTGGCATGAAATGAAGCACCAGAATCCATGACCCTGGAATCCACACTACTATCCACGCAACAGATTAAGAGGTACTCGTCCGCGGACTCTTTTGCAATGTTGACTTGTTTATCATTTAGGCATTGATTCCTGAAATCTCCCACCTCCTTCCAGTCCCAACATGTTACACTTGAGCAATTCTGAGTCTTTGACTGACTCCTTCTTCTGATCTTGCTCCCACTACCTCTGATATTTCTCTTACCTCTGATGACAGTTAGCGATTCACTAGATAATTTCCATAACTCCTTCTTCTGACGTCCTCGCCAAGAACGAGATCACGGATCTTCTCAAAAGTGAATCCATCGGGTCCTGCTAAACTGGTAACTGCTGTAACCGTACTGTCAGGTAATGACGATATCAACAGTGAAGCTTGAACTTTATCATCAAATCTAATGCCCACTGACGTAAGTCTGTCTAAGAACGAATTCATTTTATTGATGTGCTCAGTAACTGAACTAGCAAATCCTCAATTGGCATTTTCCACCAACTGAAATTTGTATCATCGAAATTTTCAATTCAGAACTTCCTATCTTATGCCATCTCAAACGACAAGTCGAGATACTCGATACAACTAATTTCAAATCTTGGCAATCTCTTTTTTTGTTTAAACCAAGAACACAAAATTGCACCACCCAAAATCACTCACCAACAGACCTGGTCGCAGTCCCCACTACACTGGCGCTCCACCGCACTGGAGCGTTGCTGTCAGGACACGCACCGCCGCTATTCGCACTTCGCACCGCACTGGCGCGCTCCGCACCACCACCGCCACTAGTCACTGCTGTCGCACCGACTCTGTGCCGTCTTAGACAAGTACACATGCAGAACGCACACGCAACCCTAGCTTTGGAACGTCGTTGCCGCCCTTTGAAACCCTAGCTTTGGGACGTCGCTGTCGCCTTTGCGAAACCCTAGCTTTGGGACGTTGCTGCTGCCCCTGTGAAACCTTAGCTTTGGGACGCTGTTGTTGCCGCAATTTTCACATCTCGTCGATTCTGTTTGTTACAATTTTATTACAAGCACAAAGATCTCTTAAATAGAGATTATAGCGAGGACACAATAATTAAGCTCACTCACACTAAAACATGGTGTCTAGTCAGTCCAACCCAATTGGTCCTTGCTTCACACTCAACAACTTCTTCTTAAAGATCCACTTACAACCAATGGGTTTTGCTCTTTTAGGCAGATCTACTAAGGTCAAGTATTATTTTTCTTAATTGAATCAAACTCAATTCTAATGGCCTTATCGCACTGTTTAGCATTAGGAGCACTAGTAACTTCTAAAAAAAATTATTGGATAATTTTCAACTAGATAAGTGTAAAAATCATCTCCAAATGAGGTTTCCTTTCTCCATCCCACACACTTGTGTAGGAGGTAAAGACGTTTCTGTTTGCATAGAAGTGTCTGGTAGCTCCAGACTCTACCACTCATTTACTTACATTGGTCACAAGATTTACTTGCGAAACGACTGCAATAATGGTATCTTCCCCTTTGACTATATTTGCCATAAAAGGATTTTCATTTTTGGTCCTCTGTCTGCACTGAGGTGCATGATAACTTGGCTGTTAGAATTAGTGGCCTAAACAAGAGGGGGGTGAATTGTTTTCACAAGATTTTCGCAAAGTTTGGAAGTAGAGTGAAAAGTTCTAAAAAGTCAACCAATTGATTTTCTGTTCAACTCAATAATTTTTTTTAAGGTTATCTACAAAAATTCAACCTGTTGTTTTCATGAAACAACCGGTTGTTTATACCAGCAGAATACGAAGCCAAGTTAAAACAATTTATAAGAATAGAGATAGAGAGAATCACACAAGAGGTTTATACTGGTTCACTCTTAACCAAGAGTTACATCCAGTGTTCAACTAACCATTGAGAATTCACTATGTAATCAAACATATATTACAAACCACACACCAAGAGTGATGATCTTGAACCCCTCAAGAACACACACCACTCTTTGGCAACACTACAGTTTCCAGAAACACTTTTATGAAACTTCCTTACACAAGAACACATAGAAATACAGTGTTTAAGGAGAAAAAAAATTGAATATACCTGGGTTTTACAAAGCTATGGTTCAGAAGTATACAAAACTCAATCTCATTCCACACACTTGAGATGATCAAAAGCTTTTGAATTCTTGTAAAATGTTTTTAGTAATATTTCTTTCTTAGAGTATTGAAAAGAATATCAAACAACCTTTATATAGACTCAATAAATTTGTCAAAGATGTTAGATAAAAAACCATAAGTAGTTGGAATCATTTAAAACAGTTCAAACCACTTAACAGAATTCCATTAGGAAAACAACAGGTTGTTTTCCAAAACAATTTATTTAAATAATTTCTCTGTTAAGGTTTTCATAAAAACAACCAATTGTTTCATCAAAATAACCGATTGTTTCTGTTTGACAGCAAAGACAAAATTAAGCGAAGTTTTTCCAAATCATTTTGAAAACCACTAAGTGTCAAACAACAGGTTGTTTCGACAATTCAACAAGTTTAAATCTCATAGCTTTTTAGAAAGAACTTATTTTCAAAAAGATAAAGAATCAAATGAGCTTGGATCAAAACAAGGAGTGAATTAACAAGTCAAAAACTACTAGACAACACACACACAGTAACAGGGTCTTCAAGATTTTTAGACAAATTTGGAGAAATCAAAGCATCTTATTCAACAATGGCTTTCCACAAACAAAGAAATTTCTATTTTTCTTGAAGGTAGAGTTAGTTCCATTGGGACAAGAAAATTTATTATTATATTTCTCTTTGTGATCAGGTTTTTTCTCGTACCTTTTTGGAGCTGGTTTGTCTTCTACCATGTTTGCTTTGGGAGACAGTTTTGGCCCTTGCATCAGCACACTCCTTTTTTTGTGTCTTTAATGATGTTATGGGTGATCAGATCTAGTAGTAACATTTGTTTGTGTTAGTGCTTTAGTTGTTGATTGAAATCAGTCCAAGATTACAGAAGTTTTTCACTCAGCAGTTCCGACACGAATTCATTAGAAGGCTATGCTATCTGCTTTGATATCTTCAAGCAACTTGTGGTATTCGTTTATCTGAATTTTTATGTCCTTGTCTTCAATCATCTCCCAGCAATAGTAATTTCCGATCACGAACCTTTGTCTAACGACGTCTTTAGTAGTGTATTTGAGGATAAGGGAATCCCAAATATCTTTTGCTTCCTTGTAAGAGTAATTGGTGAGTAAGGTGTGACGACATACCTTATTTGCATAGGTCCAAACATCAATTTGTTTTGTAGGCCATAAGTCCTTACGGTTGTAGTAAAATTAAAGTTGAAAACACAAAAATATTGGTTTCTTGAGGCGAGGGTGAACATTGTCCGCAAGTACTTATCCACAGTATATTGCGCAAGTCCCCCAGGATACAACAAGAACTTCTCGGATAATACCGAGGATAAGAATTAGCAAGTAAACTCCTCTAGAGTAAAAATTCAAAAATGTGAAAGTAAGAGGAAAGATAAAATTAATGAAAAAGAATAGAGGAAGTCGTGAGTGAGATGATTTTGGAGCAAAGGGGAGCAACATATTCATAGATGGAGAAAGAGCAATAGCCCATTGTGAAGATATGAAACTGCTCCATAGGCCAAGAAAACAGAACCGTCCCAAGTGCTGACTGCCGGAAGCGGAAGATACCACCGGAAAAGTGGGGAAAACCTGCAGGAAAGTAGGAAAGAAGAGAAAGGAAAGGCGCGAACCTTCTCGGTTGTGGCGACCACGATTAGGGGTGGAGAAGGGCAACGTTGCGCGTCAACCTCGAGCATATCCAGTCTCCTCTACACGTTCCGAGATCCCCTCCAATAGCAAAAAAAAATAAAAAAATTCCACAAGGTTTTCTGTGCACAAACTGTTTTCCTCTTGCAATATTTGTTTATACGATTTTACAACAACTATGCCTATAGATTAATATATAAATAAAGATATTTTTTAAATCTTTGTATCTCTTATATATTTAGCACTCACTAATTTTTTGTACAAGAAGTGAATCAAATAGTGAGTTTGACTAAATGAGTTTGACTGTATGAGTGAGTCTAACTACTCGCACCATCTGTGCTTTATATCTGTGAGCCTGACTAATTTTATCATTTGTACTTATCAATAAGTTTGACTAATTCTATCATGTGAGTTTGACTACTTATATAATATGAGTTTGACTAATTGTATTATTTGTACTTATACTAGTGAGTCTGACTAATTGTACCAATGAGTTTGACTAATTGTATCATCTATATTTATATCATCTTAGTTTGACTAATTATATCATTTGTGCTTATACTAATGAGTTTGGTTACTTGCATGATATGTAGTTGTATTAGGGAGTTTGTTTGATAAATCGTATAATTTGTGTTTGTATTAGTAAGTCTAACTGATTCGACTTGATACTATTTCTTATTTGATAATTGTTCCCACTTCCTTTGTTTTTTGTGTGTACAATTTGTCTTTTATAAAATGATAAAAATAATTTAAACATATACACTTCACACCTCCATATGTTGGACAACTCTCTGCAGTGGAAAATGCTACATTCCCGAGACTATAGTGGAATGTGGACGTATAGAACAACACAGTGACCTTTAGAAGATAATGATCATCTTTGTTGACCTTACCACATGGAACCACATTCATCAATATTATTGTACCTATTATGATTATTTTTATTATTCAATCAACTAGTACACATGAGAATCCATTGTACATCATGATAGTAGATTAAGTGTTGAAAAAATGATATGATTAATACAATGAATTTTTCGATATGTGTGTGCGTCTGGATGTGACAAACATCAAACATCTTTTGGAGTTTGAGCTAAAAATAGATAACAACATCCAACTATTGGGAAGATTACGTAAAAGAAAAATAAAGCATTTAATGTTATACAAAGAGCATTTAATGCATCCTACTCAAGAAAGTTCACCAGAAACAAAAAGGACATCCAAAAGGAGCTAAATCTTCTCAAGGGCTAAAATTAAATCAATAATGACCACTTTCTTTAGAGCCTATATAAAACAACTCAAGAAGAAGAAGAAAGTGAGAGACTACATTGTATAATGCAAGAACTCTACTAAAATTTTTGAGCCAACAAACAACTTTAAGAAGAATGTTAGTGTTCATTTCAACAAGCTAAAAGAGAGAGCATTAAGCTTACATATTAACAGACAATCAATCTCTCTAGTGACCAAAAGGCCAGTGATCTACTGATCGCCAACGGTACAACTTCTACATCTTAGTCAAGAGTGAGTTATTAGCAAGGAGCGGATGTTATTTAAAGAATAATTGCTCAAGTCAAAAGTGTCTTGTGAAATAACACTTGGTTAAGCTAAAATTGACTTATGCAAAGAATACTTGAACGAGGTCAGCCAGGAGTGGTTGCGAGCCAAAAACATACTCGGGTCAAGTCAGGAGTGACTTGTGAAAGAATACTTGAACAAGATTAGTCAGGAATGATTGTGAACCAAAAGAATACATAGTAAGCTAGGAATGACTTGTGTCAAGAATATTCAAGGGATTAGTCAGGAGTGGTTGCCCAAAGAATACTCGTATTGTACTTTGCAACATTAATCTGTTTGATAAAACATAATTTGTTGATTAAAATTTGGATGTAGTTTATTGTGATAGACAAACAAGTATAAAAATACTGAGAGTATTCTCTCTATTTAAATGTGTTAACTCATCACGACGAATTTAGGATGGATTGAACTTTGTTCCGAAATTTTGACAAAAAAAGTGAGTCAAATTGAGTTGAGTCATTTTTACTCGTGAATCAATATGTGAGTTAAGTTTCCTCACTTTTAACACATTTAAGTTACAAAACTTAGTTATATCCTAAATGGTCACATAGATAGTATTAGACAAGAGGGTACTTTCTCCTCAACTATTATTTAAAAACATTCTGATTTAATGTTAATCAACATTCAACATTATTCACGTGAAGTTACAAACAAAAAATGATAAAAGAACTTACAAAGTGTAGGAAGTCACCTGCATGAGATTTATTTCATTGACCTAAGTGTTAATGCCAATATTTTTCAGGGATGAAAAATGAAAATGTTAGTTGCACTTATTTTATTTTCTAATGCTTTCAACTTAAATAGATGATAAGGAATATCAACAAGAAGTGAGAAAAACATGTCAAACATAATACTCTCAGCTAAGGAGGTGAATATGACTTAAAAGAACTAATTTATCAATGGAAGAAAATTATAAAAGACTTAAATATCACTAAAACAATTTCAATGATCAATCATACAACACTCATATTTTTAAGACAAACGATATTTCACTCAAATAAATATCACCCATTATGAATTTTTTTTATAAAAAAAGTTATTAAAGAAATTAAAAATAACTTATTTTGTTAAATTGAATGAAATTGTAGAGAATCAAAATTGGAAGTAGGTGAGTTATGAAGCCAAAAGCTTCCCTAGCTTATTGTGGCAAAGGTGGCATTGGCTTCCAAATCCTTGTCCTATATTCATTGATTGCTCAACTTCTCATCTTTCTCACTATTTTTGTCCCACCCATGAAATCATCTCTTAATAAGGCCCTACTATAGCTCACGGGTAAGAATGCAAACGCCACGTCACGCCTAATATTTTACATATTCAAAATTTTAATTCCAAATGAGTTCCACCATAAATTATTTATGTTCAAAATTCATTTTAAGATGTGCATAAAACCAGAACTTACTTTCCCAACATTCCGAATCTCCAACTAAAAACAAATAATTCCTTGAATTTAGTTTCACACTGAAACCACTCTGTATCTCGTATTCAAAATTCGTCTCACTCAAGTTTAAACTAAATGAGGTTAAGTTTTAATTGTAATTTTGACTTCTTAATTTTAGAAGTATTTAAAAAATGTAGAAATCATTACAGTATGCTTGATCTCTTTAAACAACAAAAAAGTCATTCATAACTCGAAAATTGAATCCTATATGTTTAAGATTTTACTGTATGAAGCAGGTAGATGCCCTTTCTCCCTCTTACTCCCAACAATTAAAAGGCATCTGTAAACATTGGAGAGCATAGTCACCATCACCAAAGCATCAAGAGGGACCAGGTATGGGCATCACAGTGAAAACTGAATTCTTAAAAGAGTTCTGAAAACTGAATTCTTAAGAGAGTAGTTGATAATTTTATACCATATTATAATCGAAAAAAAAAAAGAGGAAGAATAATTCTAGAATTATATTGTGTATTTCTACTGTACAATTTTCAAAATAACATTTTACTTTTGTCTTTTTAAAATTCATCTCAGCACATTGGTCTACGATTTTATTTGATTTCTGACTTTCTAAACATCTTCCAATTAATATAAATAAACTGTTCTACAACATGTGAAAGCTCAAAAGAGATGGTTATGATGGGAAAAATCAAAATAGAAAAAGCTAACAGTGGGTTCTTTATTAGTTAACTTTCCTAACACCTTTTTCCCAGATATCTCCATGATGATTCTTTTACCCAATTCACACACTGTCGAAGGTGCATGATACAGCACCAGTTACCAGCGTATTTTCACACCACAAACGACACATTCCGCAAGTAACATACAGACACCGCCTTGCTGCATAAAGTTAACAGTGAAAAGGAGAAAAGTAATAAAATTGGAAAAATCACATTCAGTGTAAGCTAAGCTACTGCAAGTACTCCAACCTTTTCTGCATCATTAGAACCAAGTACATCCCTGCGTCTGCAACTCTTTTCCATAAGACAATAACATTCACACTCAGATAATGCCTCTTTTCCCCAAATTTTATTTTACTTTCTAAATAACTATTATCTCTCCTTCCTTATTAAATTAACTTTACATTTCTCAATAACATTATGAATCGGTTATGTACAGTGTAAGCTCGTTTTTAATAACTTTTTCCTTTTTTTTGTATGGAGTGGGGGTTCCTAATAAAATTCTTGACACAAACATTAAGGTGAGATTTATTGGTAAAAAAAAATTAAATAAAAAAGATGAGAAGATGGGATACGTTACATTATGCAGAATCAGTTGTTATGATCCCAAAGCGTAGCTACAGTTTTGTCATGATCACTGAAGAAAAATGAAACGGGAAAAACAAGTTTGTGATTTTGCTTACGACATTGTCTTTACAAGAAGAAAGGGATAAAAGTTTGGTGCTTAGCACTTTATGTGTATAAGAGACAACATGTGTTCCCTCATCACTAAGCATTATGACACTAAACCACTCAGTCAATTACCACTGATTCTTCAGTTTTTATTCACCGAGGCACTACTGGGACTCTGCTGTAAGCACTTCTTTTCTCTGCTTGCTTTTTCTTCTTTCATTTAAAATATATTTGTAATTGCAAATGACGAACAATTATTTGGTATAAATACTGATTCAATTTTTATTATTAATTAATATAATATAGTAGCAACCCATGTATGCCCTTTTCTAAATGAATGAGACTTGAATCCTTGTGAAAAAGTAATTTTTATTTTTGTAAAGGTCCTATATTTTGTTTTTTATTAACTGTAAAAAAGATCCTTTCTCAAAATTCATTTTAGGCTTAAAAATACAAAGGTGGTCTCTGTTGTTAACTTGTAAGAAAAAACTCAATAAGTTTATAGAAAGAATTTAAGAAGTGGTCTCTTATACGTGGTTGGTTGGAGAGAGAGAGAGAGGAAAAATAGAAAGATGAATTTTAAGTTGATTTGTTTGCAAGGAAAGAACTTTCTTCACTTTATGTGTTGTTTCTTTTCATCTCTTCTTTATTGTTTATTTGTAACAATAAGAATGCATATTTAACATTTATTTGATGTTTTACTTTAAATATGTATGTATTGTATTCCTCTGATGTATGCTAAAGAGGTGATTAATGTTTTGGGTATGGTTACCTTTTGTTGTGATGATTCCACAGGTCTGTGTACATGGATTTGATTCTGGTGTGGCTGAGCATTCTACCTGGTGCGAGCTGTCTTGAGCCCACATGAAAGCAAGAGCTACTATAATACCGGTGGTCCTATCGTACACTCCAAAGGGTAAAAGAATTGAATAGAGAATAACACATATAGTAATTGGCACGAAGCAAAAGGCATATGAATTCTCCTGCTATTACAATTACGTGTTAGACATCTACACATGGAGCAGTTATAAGTTTTGCTACCTTAAGTGGTAGGCGACCTTACAACCACTTTGATCCACAATTTTCCTCTTCAATAATAAAAATAAATACTGGCTTTTCTCATACTCTTTGCATACTACTTACACTTTCTCAAATCTTCAACTTTAATACAAACTACAATATCCATTTTCCCCACTTTTGCGTGTCAAAACACTACTCAGACGTTGCAAATAGTAACTCAGATTTTAAAACCGGATTCAATTCAATATTCAGTATTATTTAGGTTATTGATCATCATCACTTACAAATCCTGTTTAAAATCATGTTTTCTACATTTGGACAAGAGGATGAAACCAAAACTGATAAACATGGAAAGACAAACACTCTGATATTATTCATTCAATCTGTGGAAGGGTGAAGTTGTTATTTGCAGCAAAGGAATGTAATTCTGAGACTACTGTTGGTTATAGGAAGAGTCAAATATTTCAATGGAGTTACTACCAAATTGTCATGTGACATTAACTTGAAAGACAACAGCTACCTCCCACCAAACAGAGCATAGTAAAAGCGTTAAGAACAAAAATCCTTCATCCACATGGCTGTACAATGCAATCGCTTTCATCATATGGGATAAAGAAAAAACATTCTAAGAATTCGAGACATTCATTCAAGTACCTCAACAGCCGATGCTTCAAAACGATGCAAAACCCAGGATGCCCATTTCCCTATTCATCAACAGGAGCAGGTAGATTGAGATCAATCAGGCATGGAACAACAGGAGCAGCTTGTTTGATCACCAGAGTGTTCTCCTCGGAACCTCCAATGAAATGTGATCTTTTGTGACCTCCCAAGGCTTGGCCTGACCTGAAAATTTTGTAGCAGATTGGACACTCATGATCCCTGCTTTTCTTAGACTTCAGCTTCTTCTTTGCCTTGCTGGTGGACTTCTTTCCATTAAGAGCCTTGCTGTTGTGAGACCTGGGAGCAGGATATGATTCAGTCTCTGAACTGTTTTCATGGCTCTCCTCTATGGAATCATAAGAATCATAGTCCCTTTCACCCTCCAACTCATACTTCCAACCTTTTGTGTCATTCCCACATACTTCATTGCCAAAACCATTTGCTATCTTGCTAGAACCGCCAACTGGATTGTGATCAAGAGAATCGTAGTTGCTTCTCTTACTTGAATCAAACTTCCTTGCAGTTCCACCTGTTCTATCATAATCCAAATCCTCCATCGCTAATTTCTTTACTAAAGTTGCAGTGTATTTGCTGGACTTATCTCCCACTTTGGGCCACTTAAATTCATCATTTGAGACATCTGAGTCTACCATTTTGGCTTTGGGACCATGTTTGAAATATCTAGAACCTGAATTATCAGAAGCACCTAACTCAACAGACTTTAACTTCATATCATTAACCCTAAGCAACTTCTTGTCAACAAGATCATAAGCATTATTAGAGACAAAGTTATAATTACCATTGCTGACAGCAAGCCGGGTATCAGGAGAGGATGATTTTGCTTCTAGAATGACTGAGTTGTTATCAGAAAATTCGGTAACCGAAGCAAAACGACCCTTGAAGCTAGAATCTCTAGACAGCAGCATCAAGCACCTAGCAACCTCTTCTTGCTCCTGCTCCACCTCTGACACGGGTGAAGAGCCATTGGCCAACGGAACAACAGAAGAAGAAGAAGGAGAAGAAGAAGAAAAAGGGTGATTGGAAAGGTTAATGGTCTTCACCCTGGTTCTCTTGGATCTCCTTGGATGAGATGGAGCACAAGTCTCGGTGTCAGATTGACTATCCATAACCAATTTCAGTTTCTTGTCACTGTCTTCAAACTTGATGGTTCTCTTCTCTTTATCGGAGTGACAAGCCATGTGACCACAGAGAGCCTTCAGCGATGGGAAACCTTTCCCGCATTCTTTGCAGAACCTCTCCTCCTTTTCGTAGTTGGCACCGGCAGCAGCGGCACCACCACCAGAATGCACAAACCTCATTGTTTTCTTGGGGTTCTCTCTGAGGCCATAAATGGGGTTCCCAACAACATCTTCGCACCATAAATCTCTCTTCTTCTTCACACCATCCGACTTGATGAACATGTCAGCATCAGCATTACTTCTTTCTTCAGTCATATGGGTCCTGATGTGACCCCCCAGAGACTTCCCACAAGGAAACCTCTTGCTGCAATACTTGCACACATACTTCCTCTCCTCCATGGACTGACGTGACGTGAATCTGAACCAGAAACCAGATATACCCAACAAACTATGTCACAAACCTCAAATCTGCAAGGACAACATAGCATTCAATCCATGATCACGTTTCCAGCCCCACCCAAAACGGTGAAAGAAGGAGAGAACAGAGAAGAGAAAGGGACAAAATTAAGATCACCAAGTTGCTTGCTTTTTAACCAGGTGGTGATGATGATCAGAAGAGAATCAAAATGGTCAGATGTGACAGTTCCATAAGTACAAGATCCAACCCACAAAAAGGGGAGAGACCCCTTAATTTCCGTTTCCCTATAGAATGCTCAAAATTTAATGGGTATATGTAGTGACAAATAAAAATAAAAAGGGATCAAATTTGATGGTAGTTGCCACTACCACTGCCTTCAAGAATAGTTATTCATAGACTGTGATTTTCTTTACACTCTAAAAAAATTTCATTCCCATTTTACAATCCAATTTATTACTTTTACATTCAATAATTTTAATAACTTAATTCCCATATATTGTTATTATTATTATTATTATTTATGGTTGTTATAATAATGTCAAATAGGAATGGTGTGAAAACATCTTTATCCTTTGCTCTTTGGTTTTATGGTTTATCTTGTGTTGGGTGTAGTAGTTGGAGGAGAATTCCATGCATGAGAAAGAAAATAAATTAAATTAAATGAGAAAAGGAGTGATAGGCGGCACGTGTAATTGTGTGAGAACCATTGGGGGTTGAATGAACGGTCAAGATTTGTGGATTGTTTTGAGGATCTCTAGGCTTTGGTGCCACATATGACACACTAAAACTGAAACATCCAAACTATGTCTTAGATTGTCTTGCTTCTAAGCTCATACAGCTGAATTTGTCCCCTACATTCAAAATCATATTTAATTGCATTTAACGTATCTTTATTCCAATGCAATGCCTCTCATACCTAGTTTTCCTCATATCTTTTCATTTTGCATTTACTTACCTTTCATGTTTTCAGATCAACTCCAGACTCCCTTCTCTAGCTGCCCAATAAATTATTTTCATTTATATCATCCACTTATAAATTTATTTTCACAACTTTTCTTATTACCACATCTTTACTTTTTATTCTTTCTATAAAAATTACACTTTCATTCTCTACAAATATTACACTCTCCATTTCTATGCTAAAAAGTTAAACATCTTTTTAGTTCTCAAACCTTCACAATGCTCACTTTTCTCTCATTTTAAAAATATTGAATTCTAGTCAACTTTTTCTTTTAAATACAGTCATAAACATCTGTGACCAACTTTATTAGTGAACCTTAATCACTTAGAAAGTATTATCGTTAAATGATAAATAATATCAATCAAGCATATAATAAAAGAAAAGTGTACAATATTGCACAATTGATGTTTTAAGAACTTATATTATATTGTGAAATATACACTGTATACTAGTAAAATATATAATATCATCAATTTCATATAATATTTTATCATGTAGAGTGTATATGTAAAAATATATTTTATTTTATACATTGTACGACTTAACTAAAAAAAGTTATTTTAAACAATCTTTTTAACTAAAACTTAATTTCAGTAGTTTTTTAATTTAACTATTTTTATACTCTAAATAATTCAACTTATTGCTCATAAACACAAAATATTGAGAAAATAAAAATTAATTTTTATTTCAAATATTATATTAAAATGATTGAATTATTTTATTATTTTGTATATCGAAACTAAAATAACATTAAAAGTTAAGTATGATATATATTAAATATAATATATTTAGTCATTCAACATCTAAAAGTAAAAAAAATATTTAAACTTCTTTATTATTTAAGTTGAATTATGTTTTTAACCGTTTAAATTTATACCTATTTTGCTTTGATACCTAAATTTAAAAAAAAAATCCTTTAAAATGGAACAAAATATTATTTAGCCTCTAATCACTAAATTTTGAGGGACTAGTTTGATTGGATTTAAGGTTTATAATTTATTTATTTATTTAGGAATTGAACACATGCCATTGGGTTATTTTTTATCACCACTCTCACACTTCGTTTGTAAGTATTGAGATTTTAGACAAGTTTATCTGTATGTGTTATTTATTTTATTTATGTGTATGATTATTTGGTGTAAGTGATAAATAAATAGATTTAAAGGAATAGTGTTAATAATATATAAGTTTTGATAGCTAAGATTGAGCTTTGATTTGTACTTTAAATTGATTCAAGAAAAATATGAGAATAGTCATTTCATGGGTGTCTTTATAAAATGGATATGTCCTCTGTTTGTTTCTATGGATGTACTGTTCACAGGGAAAGAAGTGTGAGGATATTAGTTATTTGGATTCAGGGTTTTGAAGAGAAGAGGAAGAGAGGATATACATGTGAACAGTAAATATCCTCTCCTTCAAAATGAAGAGATGTAGAGAGAAAGTCACATCAGCATGTGTTATTTCCGAATTTACCCTCATTCATCTACAAAAGTTTTTAATATTAAAAAATAGTATTTTTTTTTTATTTATATACGATGTGATTTAGTTTCTAATTTTATAGTATATATTTAATATTTTAAGAAATTATTTGAAGTTCTCTTTTTATTTAATTTGTTGTTGCATTTATATTAATACTTTTTTTATAATTATTATGTTTATGAGTTAGTAATTTATT
>Ga0123341_1002694_pt1 | contig 14787 bp, 9 predicted proteins | sample Turbeapinknodule_FD_89959 | JGI IMG/M metagenome (GOLD analysis project Ga0123341, IMG submission 89959) | Root nodule microbial communities of legume samples collected from Mexico - Turtle bean Mexico pink nodule | ecosystem: Host-associated > Plants > Roots > Nodule | place: Mexico: Nepantla... | reverse complement strand
CTCTCTTTGAAGGTTCAATGTACACCTTTGTGTTTCTATGGACTCCTGCATTGAGCCCAAACGATGAAGAGATTCCCCATGGTTTTATTTTTGCAACTTTCATGTTGGCTTCAATGTTGGGAAGCTCACTTGCATCCAGGTTGATGGCCCGTTCGGCACTCCGAGTAGAGAGCTATATGCAAATTGTTTTTGCAGTTTCTTCTGCTGCTCTGCTGCTCCCGATATTGACCACTGTATGCTATTCTTCCAATATACTCTTCTCATCCTCCTAGTATTCTGATTAGCATCTCACCATTTTTGCGACATGTCTTGGTTGTTGTGTAACAGTTCTTGATAGTTCCTACTGGGGTGAAAGGTGGAAGCATCTCATTCGCTGGCTGCATGCAACTTCTTGGCTTCTGTGCTTTTGAGAGTTGCGTTGGCATATTCTGGCCATCCATTATGAAGATGAGATCTCAATACATTCCCGAAGAGGCCAGGAGCACCATCATGAACTTTTTCCGCATTCCTCTGAACATTTTTGTGTGTGTCGTGCTGTACAATGTATGTTACACTATCTTACTACTTTAATACAATGCTTGATCTTAACATTATCATATTTTTTTTGTGTTTTTTTACCAAATATGTATTTTCTCTGTGCAGGTTGATGCATTCCCTATCACTGTTATGTTTGGCATGTGCTCAATTTTCCTTTTGGTGGCTTGCATCTTACAAAGGCGACTAATGGTGATTTCGGACAAGCCAAGTAAGACCCTTACGCAAATTATCTGCTGCTTAAGTTGGTTCAATAATATACCAAAGTGGATGATTGACTCATTCCACAATAGAAAGAATCCCAGGAAATCTTTTGATAACTCAGATTCCTATTTCTCAATGATATCTCATGTTATTTCATCTGTGGCTTATGTTCTTCATGTAGCATTCAGATTGAATGACTCTATGAAAATTTAGAATTAGGATTGGGATGGACAGAACCTTATTTAAGACTAATTCAGACTAACTCGTTGTGTTTTAAATTTATCCCATCTGGGAACTACTGGTATACCTTGGTTTCATTGCTCCTTCCTGAGGTTGTTCTTGTAGTTCTCTGACAGTTCAGCAGAGCCAAACATTCTTGTCTGCAAGATATGATATTGACATATTTTTGGTTAACTTGGGGAGCTTGTTTTATCTTGAAAAGGATTAATTCTCGTGCTCCCTGCTTTTCTTTTATAGGATACCAATACTAGAGATGTGTGTCATTTGGCATGGCCCTATAAAAACGTTCTTACTCTGAGCTGAGATTTTTTTTTTGAAACAGAAGCAACAGATTGGCAAATGAAGGATAGGGACGGCGAGTCTGAACCATTGAACATTTAACTGGTTTTTGCGTAAGTTTTGCGGAGTCACTGAACTTAAGCTACTTCAGTCTTACTAATGCAGTTTCTGTCTAGGACTTTGTACGATGCGATTTGAGTGAAGGTAAACCTGATGCTCACAAAGAGAAGAAATTGAATCAACAAGTAGAAAGGACAAGAGGAGCAATTTTTTAAGTGTTTTTAGTATAAATATGGTAGTGCATTAGATTTCTATTGGGTATTACTTGAGGAGAAATCTCCGTTTTGATAGTTATGATGGTATTCTTTTGGGGGGCAGTATCTAAGTTTGTCCCGTTGGGAATAGTATATATGCCATACTATTTCTTTCTTTATCTTTTTATTTTGTAATCAAAAATCGCACTACATTCAATTAATGCATCCTTCTTTTTATCTTCCGTTATTTACCAGTTTAAAGATTCTACAATTTATCCACTTTCAATTCACGAATTAAACCGGTTGCAATTAATTTACTCAAAAGGTTTTAAAATGTTTTGCCCAATCTATTCGATTTTTGTCCTTCATCTAGGATATCTTCTCACCATCGTGGACCAATGATCAGAGATTGTTCATTTTTTATAAACTATTAAATCGGATTTTGTCTGTGTCTTAATAAAATATTTTTTTCTTCAAGCCACGATACCATAAACCATCTTTTTACCAATAAATCGGTCAGAATAAGGCGTTAGGTTCTAAAAAGCTTCCATGCGTCCTGTTCTGCACAATTAATTGATTGATGGGGTCCTGAATTGTGAGGGGAAGAATTTGTTATGGGAAAGGGATTTGCGTAGCGTTTACGTGTGTTTCGTCATGCTTCTACACTCACAATATTACTCTATGCCATTCTAAATAAACTCTTTGTGAAGTCTACTTCTAAATAAATTGATTATATTTAGATGTTTTCATTTTTAAGCAAGTTTATTATAAAATTTAGTCACCGAACTGTTTTGAATCAATACAAAATGTTACTTTTTGTTACTTCTTGGATCAAAATTAATTTTATAAAATTAACTCGTGCTATAATCAATTTAATTTTCATTATTCCCATCATGAAACTAAACAACACTCTAATTCTTTAATAACATTTATTATTTTCCATATCATGGTAGAACTAATGAAGGTCCTCATAATAACAGATCAAGTGATCAGATTATACAGCATATTTGCACTTGTGACTTGAGTGATTCTCATGACTTATCTGAAAAGGCTACAACCCCCAAATTATGGAAATTACTGAATACATGGATAAGTATATACATGAAATTATGGTTAGATACAAAGAAGTTTTACCGTGAACTTCACTAGTGGATTGAATACCAGAGACTATCATGTAAAACGGGTACGTTTTGCTTCTGCAGAAGCAACTTCCAAATCTCCGATGAAAAAAAGGATTTTGTCCAAAATTCCACGAGATGATCTCTCTTCAGAAAGAGAACTTTCTCCAATGAAGTCAATTTCTGAATGGCAGCTGTGACCAGTTTCTTTTTCCTGATTTTTTCTTGAACCCAGATGTCGCTGTATCTCTCCTTGGTGAACAAGATAGTAGTCAGTGCCTTCTCTAATAATCTTCAACCCCCTATTTTGTCAAACATGAAATTAAGTAATTCCCCTCATATCATACTCCTATCATTGTTGCAATAGATGAGATTATTTATTGCATAGTGCCAACTCAATTTCGGACTTGTTTGCTAATTCCAAAACAATTTTGAGACAAAAAAATGGTTTTTGTTCAATGATAAATGATTCATGTTAGAGCCTAAACTAGTTCTAGGTAGGAGGAAGCCAACATCAATGTTTTAGTTGCAAATATAAGCAAGAATTTTAAAATCAAACCAGTGAAAGTACTGGTTTGATGTTTACTGGTCAAACACAAATTATTAATAAAATAATTATAACAATTAAAGGGCACATAAGTTATCTTAAAGAAACATAATATTGTCACTTTATAACATTAAAAACTAAACTAAAAAAAACAAATTGAGTTCTTTCTTTAATTAAAATTAATTTATAGTTAATATATAAAAGTTCTTTCATATTAGCATATTTAAAAGACGAATTTAAACTCACAAATATGTCCATTTTAATTTATAGAAAAAAATTACTTTTTTTCTGTCATAAGTATTTATGTAAAACTTTATCCAAACATGCCCTATATCATAATACTTAGGTCTAAGTTTAAAAAATACACATCCATGACCGCTAACGATGACAAGTTTACATCTAAAAGAAATCACCAGTGCTTTCTTTACGCTGATTTTTTCTCATTTTAAGCAAAAAAAAATTGAAATGGCGTGGTATTAAGCTCTTCTATTAAGTCTACTTTTCTGATTCTATGACCAATTTTTCTGAAAGTAAACTTGTGGTTTATAACCCTTCATCGAGAACGATTTACCCGTTTTCCAATCAAATGGATTAGTCTAGTCTACTTTTCAAAACACTTTATTAGCAGTTCAGTTAATGTTGAAGAGATGAATAATGCATGTGAGTGATTATGCAAGGAGAAAGCAAAAGCTCCTCTGGCCATCATGGTCATGGCATTGAAAAGATTGAAAATTAAAACTTACACTCCAATTCGATCACAACGATCTTGCACCTCATATACATCTTTCCATGATTTTGAACCAATAGGAGCATAAAAAGCAGAATCATCTTCTCCCCATCTCTCTTTAAAAAGGTTAGACCATAGACCATTGTCTGAGCCCACGAGCTTCCACTTTCTACATACTGCACAAGTGCAAAACCTTGTTTAGTTCGTGCCTTATCCAAACAAGCTAATATAATTCTGAATCTAAGAACTTTAAGAAGTTTCAAACATTACCACCAACTTATTGAAAGTTGTATTATATGGAAATTTAAACAACATTAGGAACCTCACACATCTTCCCTACCCCAAATGTTTTTCTCATGTACCAATCCCAAACACTTTTCATTGGATTCAATTCTATTTGTGTGATAAATTGGTAGACATCAAATGTTTGATGAAACTTAAAATCAAATTATCTTTTCATCACCTATCAAAACAACGATTTCGAGTGCAAAATTTGGCCAACCTCCGGATCTTATCGAAGGGAGCTGTGTAAATGTTTTGTATCTCTTGAAAAGCATGGTCACTGTTAGAACACGGCCAAAGGAACAAAATACTATATATCTCACTGCTTCAAAGTTGATTGATTAAGAGAAGAGTGGTTGAAACTGTATGGTTGCAGTACATATGACCTAGGCCAAAGAAATGAAGTCTTTTTCTTAAACTCTTCATGAATTAGGAGCTTCCAGTCTGGGCCAGGTTGAGATAACAAACCAAACGCAAAAGAAACCGAACATATCTCGACCATAACTTAACAAGACATTAATACATGATAAAGGCATCATTGACACTAGCCATTGAAACAATATAAATATATTAAGAATCTAAAATATGTAGTATTTATTATTTCACTTATACACTAGGTAACTTCAGCTTTTGAATATCTTTTACAAGACAGATACTAGTCAAATACTTGTGTATACTAAGGAGACATCTTGATTTAGGAGCACTAAGACATTTGGGTGTTAAAGTATTGATTCTTTGGAGGGAGATGCAGTAGAGAGCTTTAGTCATGAGCTAATCCATGTAAAAGATTACAACATAACCTTCGACCCAAAACATAAGACAATGAGTTTGTGAGTCAACTTTCACTCACTCTCTAAGCCAATCACCAATGCCTAGGATTCCTCACTACCAATGAGCTGAGCTAACCCATATAAGAGTTTATCACACTACCATCAACTCAAAACTTTAAGACAATAGATTTGTGGATCTTTTTCCTTATATATTGTTCAACTTTCTCAATTTTACTCGACTCATTCGTGTATTTCTAATAATATGAATGAATATACTTGGCTCTTGTAAGGACAAAAACCTTTACAAGGTAACTAAGATAGGAATATTGGATACAGGGTGAGCAACAAGTGAGAAAGGTTGCAGCCTTTATTCGTTATTTCCCCTAAAGGAAACTACACAAAACTAAATTCTTTTCCTGATTTTAATTTGATATTATCTACGCTAGTCACTGTTTTGCCTTCCACCATAAGACATTAAACGAAAGGAAGAGCCAGTGATTGACATGATTCAGGGAAAACTGAACAAACAAAACATCAGAGGATCATATTCATCTCATGATCACTTATCCAATTCAGTGGAGAACATAACAGATTATTCAAGACAATCAATATGAAGAATCGGACGAGTTGAAGAAAGTCAATTCAGATCTAATACTGATTTAAAACTTAGAAATGAATTGCAACGCCAATTGGATTGGGAAAAAAAAAACTTTTGGAAAGAGAAAAGAACGTAAAAATGAAGGAAGTGCGAGTGGGTGAGGCTGACCTTGTTGAGCAACAGCAAGATGGTAGTAATCCAAGAGACCGAATATCTTCATACATATTTCCACAGGCAACATCTCCATTTTCGACAACTTTGACAATAATCATAAATTCACAATTCATCCAACAATAACACTCACAAGTTTCGTTTCCTCGGATTCTGTCCTTGCACCGATAACATAACAGCTCTGTTTATTGTATAATATAAATATAATATTATCATTACTTTATTTTCGCGCGTAGGTATATCTTGCCATATTGGTGCTTGCTAGCTACTCGCTTTCTCAACCATCCATTCATGAGATCGCATCCTACCGCTTTAATTAATAAAAATTAGTAATATATTTTTTATACCCAAAACTAATTTAATTATTTACAAATTGACTTTGTTAGTTATTATATCATGAAGAGTAATTATCTTGTGTTAGTGTTGAACTGCGTAGAAGTTCTTCAAGTGTAATTTAAATAAGGAATATTTTTGTTAACCAATGCATCGAGCTATTAAAATAATACACGATTTGGCTTAGAGCAAAAGAATCTCTATATAGTATGCCATGCCATAAATGTTTAAGAAAAACTTGTATCACGTGTTGAATTTATCAGTGAATAATGCTAGATAAGGGGGAATGGAATATTTTTCTTCAATGCACATTATTTATTGGGTACCGATTCTTCCATTCTCCTCATTCATTTGGCACTTAAATATTATGTGCATGAAAGTAAATAAACTGATTTTTCTCCTTCTATTAGTTTAGTACACAAACAGATGCAAATGTCTCAAAGCTTGGAAGACATTTAATTATTAATACACAAGTCTCCTATTCTCTGTTGAGTAGACAAGTACACAAGTCTCAGCCACCTCCGAATACACATATACATGTATGAATTTTTAAATCTCTAACTAGCATTCCTTTGACCAAGTAATTCATCAATCAAATCGAAATATATATGTAAATAGTAGGTCAACAAAAACCCCTGGATCTTAATTGATACAAATGCTACCCCTAAAACAAACAATCTGCCGAAATGTGCGAAAGGGGTGGTGGGGTAATTAAAACGATTGTCAGCTAACCCTAGCAGAAAGCAATGGCAAAATGGATTGAATGAAACTACTAAGTTTCCCTCTCAAACGGCCAACGGTATTCTTCAATGTTTTACATGTCTTCTCAACAGGGAACTCGCTGATCTGTAGCATTTGCAGCTGCATCTCCAGATACCTATTAAGACTGGCCTCGGCAATGTTAATGAGACTGAGGGATTCATTACTGTGCATAAATTTTGTAACAAGAAATCCAGCTAGAATATGTTGATCAGCCCTCACAAGTTCTGAAATGAAATTAGGGAAAAGGATCCTTGTGAAAAGAAGCAACTGATTCTCATGATCTTCATTGTTGTGAATTCCTCTACCTGACACCAGAGCTTGTTGATATTGATTGGATAAGTTTCCAACCAAATAGCAGATATAAGAGAAAATAGTACCATAGGTAGAGTCAGTGATGATAGAAGAAAGAATTCCAGAAGATAAAATAAGAATTAATAACTCATAGTCCTTGCTCCTTGATTGAGGGATGCCTTGCCTTGTGCTATCCTCAACTGCACCCAGGCACTGCAACTGTAATTTTTTGTAAGGCAGCAATAGTGCCATCTTCAAAGCCAGAAAGCAATCAATGCTAAATGCCATCTGGATTAAGCTGCAGGCATCATCTTCATCAAGTAACATGGCATTAGGTTTTAAAGATGATTGATCAATAAGTCTCAGCACATCAGTAAACCTTGAAAGGCTTATGAATTTTCTGAAAATCTCCGCCCAACACACATGCAAAGGGTGAACAAAAACAGAGTCTTCTATCTTCTCTTTCTCAGGATTGTCTACTCCCTCAAGGCTTTCCCATCCCTCGTCCCAATCATCATTGTTCCAGTCATTTCCTCCATCAGTAGCTTCAGCAACGGGTTCTCCATCTTTCCCTGCAGTGAAAAGTCCATCCCACTCTTCCAAAATAGCCAGAAGAGCATCAAAGTGGATATCTTCACTAGCTTCTCCACACAACCCCATAAAGCAAGACACCGCCGTGTCTGCATTCAATAGATCATCAGGGGTAATTTCTATGCTAGGAGAGATTGGGGCCGCAAGCTGAGATGATTTAAGAGCAATCAAAGTATTTGTAACCCTACTAGAAGAGTCTTTGTGAGCTGGCAACGACTTGTCAACATCAGTCTCGCTCTTTCTACCAGCATAAATCAATTCATTCCATTCTTCCCATGGTTGAACATTGGCAAGTATTTCTGTAGAGAAACCCCTAATATTTTTACCTGAGATAAATTGCATTAGCTCTAGCACAAAAACTCTAACCGAACTTGGCAACTGCAAATTGTCTGAGAATTGGACCATTCTTTCCCAAATTACATGTCTAACACATTGCATGACTTTTAAGTCACCTTCTAACTTGCTTAAAGAAGACAATATATTATACAGGTTCTGGCTCTCATGGGATCCACTTATCAATTCCGATAAAACAGCTTCAAGAATATCTAAATAAAAATGAGGAAGATCCTTAGAACCTGTGCCACAATCAGAAGCTGAACCAGAATCTGATGATGCAACAGTAAAAACCTCTGCAACAGCACCAAACCCACAACCAGAAAAAATCATGGCTCTGCATAAATTATAAATTTCTGCAGAAGAATCGCCATTTAGGCCACAATTGACATAGCCACACATGCTGCCCCAGCCCTGACTAGGGGAGATGATATCTTCCATTACCAATTTCATAAAAACCTTCAGACAATTCATTAAACATTGTGGATCGAAACAACTAGTTTCTCCTGAATTTTTCTCCAAGGCAATTTCCTTCATATCATCTGTCAACCTCATCCAAAAATTCAGAAGAACAATAAGGCACTCTTGCCATGTTGAATTGTCAGGTAGGAGTCCATATGAACTGCAGAAAGGCATGATTATGGTGAAATACTGCTTCATGATTCCCAAAGCATCAGGCTGGCTCAAAAGTCTAATATACACCAGGCACAAATCATAACTCTGTTCAAGCTTGTTTATAAAGCCTTGCACATATTCAGGAGTTCTATTGCTAGAATCAGTAGTAACTTTAGTCTCCAAATCTTTCAGCAAACTTACAACGTAATACCTGTAGACATCCTGCCATGACATGAAACCATCAGGCAATGAGTCATCATACATATTGACAAGAGCTTGTACCATTTTTGACAAAGCTGACAAGCTACTTTCCTCAATACATGCATAAACTTCATCACTAAAGCACTCGAAGTTCAAACCATGTAGCCCAGCAATATTTTTGAAGTTCAGGTTAGTGATAAAAGATACATTTTTGCATTCTTGCTCGATGACCTTGTAATATCGTGCTAAGCTTATATTGCCATTTACATGATCAACCTGCACCATTGGTGATAAATCTTTGGTAGTTTCCTGTTGCAAGTAGCACTCTGATAACAAGCCATACACGTAAGCAAGACGAACTTTGTTGCACCCATCAATTGCAGGGTATACAACTGTTGAGATGGTTTCAATGGTTTTCTCACTATTACCAATTATTTCCCCTTTATAACCTGCAACTTCAGCTGTAATATCATCATTGCTCCAAGTATCAGAAACAAGGACAGCACTTAGGTAACGCAATAGCACCTACAAAAAAAAAGTAAACAGGTTTCATCAGTGGATTATATTACATTTTGTTCAAAGAACTAGTTGACTTAAACGCTCAAGCAGTTAAGGATTGGATGAAAACAATTTTCATAATTGAACACCCCTTCAATTGAAACACAACAAAACTACAAGTTCGTACCTACTTTATACTGATACTAATACTACTTAACACTGAATTTACTAAGAGATTACCACAGCCAAGAATAAAACTTTTACAGCATCATATATAGGCCAAGGAACAAGAAGACAAATAATTTCATTGTAAGCAACACCGTTTTCTTCATGGTTTACGTTTTAATGCATTCCTGCAAATCCTCATACCTCGGTACAGTTCAAGTCATAAGTGTCAACCAACTTTAAAATGTCCTTCAAAATGTGTTTTCTTTCTAACTTTACTGACTCAATGAGAGAGATAACAACGTTCTCAATATAGATGGAATCCCTGGACAAAAAGCGCTCTGTCTCAACCCCAGGAATTATTTGTTCTAGTGCTCTGGAATGCTCAGTGAGACGTTTTTGCTCTTCTAACTTCAGTTTCCACTCTCTCCAAAATGAGGACTGTACTTTGCCCAGTTTATCCATATCGTCTGAATAAAAATAACCAAAACATTGTCTTAGTCAGTTATGTAGCAAAAAAGTAAGAAAAAAAAGTGGAAGAAAGAAATCCACAATCAATATAAGCATGATCATCAAACAACATTTTAAAATTGAAACAGCGTACAGAAAGAAAAAAAAAAATGCAATTTAAGAGTTAACTACTGAATAAATATACAATTAACAGAAAATAACAGAAAAGCCAATCACCAGAACTTGGTGATGCATGCTTTTCCTTAAACCTCCTCTTCAATAGCTCCCCCCGTTGAGAAGGATCAGTCTTTAGTCCAGAGTTGTGTAGTAAGCTGTACGCCATCCCAACACTCATGATACTACAAATTTCTTGATAGTCTTTTCTTATTTTGAGTTGTTCTTCTATAATTTCTACCCCATTGAAGGCATCCACAAGATTCAAAAGATAGGAGCATCCCATTATATCTTCCTCTTCGGTGACTGGTGGCTCCATAATTGATTTTGCTAGAGAGGCAATCAGATTGTCTCTCGGGGCAAATCCATTTCTCGCCAACCAGCACAAAATGGTTACCACAGCTTGTGTTCTGATATTTAGATATTGCTTTCCAGTACTGAGTTTCTTATGATGTTCTCCTTTCTTACTTAATTCAATCAACCAAGGGAGCTGTGAAGCAGCAAAAGACAGAACTTTCCCATTTTCAGTCAAGATTGATGCCCAATCAGTTCGATCTCCAATAGCCAAGGTTTTTGCAACTATGGAAAGCACGTCTCTGGTTTTCTCAAGATGAACATCCTGATTGCCAGCACCAATACCATCAAACTCCTGAAAACAACCATTTCCATCTAGGATATTTTGAAAACTTTGATTTGGAAGGGAGTTTAAAGACGAGCCTTGTACTGAAAATTTGGAAGGATTTGTCCCTGTTGATATCATCAATATTTCACATTGGCCTTGCATATCTAGATCTTTCCATGCATGGAGAAGCTCACCAATAGATTCGTCATCACAGTGGCTTAAAGCAAATCCTAATAGCTGCTTTCGAGAGTCCACATCCATATTATCAAGGGCAGGGCCTCTTGCAATTGCGGCACATAAATCCCATATGGTACCATGTCCTTTTTTGGCCAAACCAAGACAAAGATCAAATGCCAATTGTAAATCACCAGAAACTGCAGCTTCTCTAGCAATAGCTTCCTCAACGGCTGATATGTCATCAGCAGACCTCAAGCCAAGAAGTCTGGCAACCTCAATAAGTTTATCAACATGAAAATATGCTCCACTTTGATTTGTGATTGCCATTTTTATAATTTCCATAGAATCTTTTATTTGCCTGAATTGCATGGGCAGAATGTTCACTCCAAGGTTTGGAAGTTGAACAGTAAGTGCATCAATAATATCTGCCTCTGCCTTTACATTTCCACTACTTGGATATAGATTAAGACATTCTCTGGCCTTCCAGATCTGGAATAAATTAAAGCAACATAATTAATCAATTCATGTAGTTGAGGATAGGTTAGCATAAACATAGCTGCTTATAGAAGACTATCGAGAAGAAAAAATGGTCTTTTGAAGTGACTTAGAAGACAGTTAACAAGAGCATAATATATATTAAACTCTCTGGTTTCAATCACTATTGTAAAGTAGGTAAAAAAAGAAAAATCTACAAAAAAGAATATTTTGCACAATATTTCTTACATCTGAATGCATGGTTGTGATAACAAGATGGATTATTGTGAGAAAGGCTAACAAAGATTTCAAACATTAGATGTTACAGAGAATAAGCTGTTAAAGGCAATCTTACTTCAGAGCAAGAAAGACTTGAAGCTGAGAAAAAGTATTCCCTAGCTGCTTGAATGACAAGGTTTTCAGCCTTCTCAGAAGCCAAAGCAACTGAACTTGTACCCTTCAAGTAATTTCTTGCAAGAGAAAACTTCCCAGCTTTGAGCAGTCCTCTGCAAAATTCAGTCAAAATATACTCCAGGTCCAGAAAAGGAAATGCCTTTTCCCTCAAGTACTGCATATCACGCCACATACTGGCCCATTCACTATCTGATCGGCTTGGCTGTCGACGAATAAACTTAGAAAGAATAAGACGTATAATTTGTTTTACACCCTTTTCATCCAACTGAGCACCTAGGAAAAAGTTTAATGGCTTTGGGACCTGTATAGATCCATAAAATAACATGGTAAACACAACATAGCAACAAAACAATAGTGACACAGACATTGGTTATACAAATTTGGTTGGGCATAGAGGTCCAAATACCAACCTGGTAAAATGCCAAAAGCCTCCCAGCTTCAATGTGACCTTCAGCAATTTTAAGTCTTCTCTCAAGGTCCTCAACTTGAATTGCACCATCTGTTCAATAATGTACTCATAAATAGATTGGAACTAATGCAACTGAATTAGCCACATGAAATACACACCAATTTGCTCAACACATGCAGGCACACAGATTTGCAGAATGTGTCATTGGTAAGTTTTGGGATTAAAATGATATGCACACTTCACCTTAACAACACAAGTATATGTCAATCAAATATACAATACAGGCAGCAAAACAACATTGAATAACAGAATTGCAAGCATAATTCTTATCCACACAACACTGAATGACTACAACAAGAAAAGCTATTTTCAGAACTGGAGACACTACAGTGAAAGAAAATGCTTAGGCAAGAAACACTTCACATAATTTTGTGTTCCAGGATCTAAAACAAGGAAACTGACACAAATTTGTAACCACACAGGACCAACAAAACAGGATGTAAATTTCCAAAAGTTTATTGGAAGATTAGCATGGAAAGCTACAACCATTTGAAGATGTTTGGGTTATTTTTCTTTTAAGATTATTAATCCACATATCTGAAAAATATACCATGCACATTTCAAGCTTTGAAGGAGGATAGGCACAGAAAACTATATTCATTACAAGACATTTTTTTCTAGTTTTAATATTCAGGAGGGTGGACGGCAGAAAAAAAAATCTTTTCAAGAGTGAGGAGGCAAGTATGACCTTGAATCCCCCAAATGTCATTAGTGCACTAACATTTTTTATCAAGGATGAGATGTAAGAGCGACAAGAAAACCTATGGTGAATCTGAAATGGTGCTAAATGTTGGTAAGCAGGTAGGTGCACTAGATGTAGTGGTTAAGAAACAACAACGGCAGGGCAGCATATAAGATGCCCTGAACTTTCATTTTGACCTTGTTGATCCTTAAACTATGTGTATTAGATTTAGATTTAGGTAATTAAGGGTAAAATTATCTTAGACCATTTATGACTTGATTTAGATTGAATCTACTATTATTTTTATTTTTAAGCCAGATTTCTTAGTTAATTATTTTCCAAATTAAAAAAAAAAGTGATAAAAACAAAAATGGATGCTCAAACTTTTATTGTTTTCTTCATGCTCATTGCTTGCAAAGCTTCAACCTTCGCCATCTACCAGATTGCATAGTGGATCAATGCCCTAATCATAATTCCAAAAAATGTTTGTCGCTTAATTTCAAGATCCCATCTTTAATATGTTAATGGTTGTTGGGATTTCTTTACAAAATGTTAGCAATGCCACTTCAACTAGAGATATGGTCAAATTATAGTATGGACATTCCTTGCAAAGCTCCAACCTTCACCACCTACTAGATTCCACACGAACAAGTCCCAAATCATAACTCCAGAAAATGTTTGCCACTTAATTTCACGAGCCTAACTTTAATGTACTAATAGACATTGGGATTCTTTACAAACTATTAGAAATTCCACACAACTAGAGATATGATCAAATTATAATATATAAGTGGGTGCAAACCTCATCTTATAAGACAGTTTTGTGAAGTTGAGTTAAGTTTAAAATTTACTTTCTAGGATGGTATCAAAGTTTATTTTAGTAAAGTTTATTGGATCTATCGTGCCATTCGCTATTGGATAATTGGACACTATCAAACCACCCACAAATATTTATTCATGCTTGAGATTTTCAATCTTCAACATGAGAATTTGTGTTAGAGATCTCATATCAACAAAAGTGATTAAATTATAGTATAGAAGTGAGTGCAAACCTCACCCTACAAGCCGATTGTGAGGTTAGACTTAAAGTCCACTTTTTAAGACAAACAATCCCCTAGTAAGATTCCCAAATTCACCAGCCAATTGCAGTCTCATGACCTACACCTTGATGATCTCATCCCCCACGTATTCATGAGTAGAAACAAATGACAAATTGTGCATTAATATGCACTGAGCTAAGGACTTGGTTGTGAATTTCAGTTTCCATTTCTTCTTTGATTTGCTAGAGAAGAGCCAAGGTGAAAAGCATGTAAGAGGAATCCCAAAGGAGAATTAGACATTGTCCTAGAAAACAAATTTGATCTCTAGAATTCCCTCTTTGTTTTACTGACAATTTCAAAACTCAGAAGCAACCAGAATTCAAGTGGATCTGGTAGGAAGATCTTGTGGCTATGCTAAGAATTGGGTTAAAACTAGAAATGTGAAACTTGAAAAATGTAAATTGTTGTGTTTTCTTCTTGCCTATACTATTAGATGCTTGGACCTGATTACTATCAGTTCCCCCTTCTTGGAGCTGAACCTTGTAACCAAGGTGGTGGGGCATGTGATGTGGTGGCATTGGCAAGATGGATTGGATAGGGATTGCTCAGACTAGGAAATCCAGTCCAAATGATCTGGATCATCAAATTGGTTGAGTTGGAGTTTGGTGGATGAATGGTAGGAGGGGTAAGGTGGAATGGGGGTTTTGTAAAGGGACCAAAAGGTGATGGTCCTGGGCAGGTGTGGGTGGCACCGGGAGGGGGAAGCTAGGGG
>Ga0123341_1002690_pt1 | contig 14795 bp, 13 predicted proteins | sample Turbeapinknodule_FD_89959 | JGI IMG/M metagenome (GOLD analysis project Ga0123341, IMG submission 89959) | Root nodule microbial communities of legume samples collected from Mexico - Turtle bean Mexico pink nodule | ecosystem: Host-associated > Plants > Roots > Nodule | place: Mexico: Nepantla... | reverse complement strand
TGGGCTTGGGCTTGGGCTTTGGGCTTGGGCCTCATCTTTTGCAAAGACTAATAAGAAGAACTTTAAATGCTTTGGCCCTTGTCCATTTCTTCTATTGATAACATCTTTTTGATTCTCATCAACTGAGCCCAGCGCTTTGGTCCTGTACAGTAAACTAGAATCTAATTTTGAAAGATGTTTTGCATGTTCCCAAATTATCTGCCAATTGTATTTCTGTCACAAGCTTACAATGAATTTACATTGTTTTGTGTTGTTTTTAGGATGCAAACTAGAAGAGACATTTATTGAGCAAAATAATAAACTTGGTAAATGAATTGAAGATGTAGTTGTGGATAGAAAATCTTATCAAAGTATGGTCGGGAAATTGATCTACTTGTCTCACACTAGGCTCGACATGGCCTATGTTGTACGAGTTGTAAGCTAGTACTTGCATAATCCAAAGGAGACTCATCTAAGAGTTGTTTATTGCATTCTACAATACTTGAAAGGAACTCTCAAAAAAATAATTCTATTTACAAAGGGGAATGAGATGATCTTTAAGAAACTCAACATGGAAAATTGTTGACAAACCAAGAGATAAAAGGGTTGTAAGGGGAAGATGGATATTTATAGAGATAGTTAAGACAAATGTGACAAGATAGATATAGAGACAAATTGCTTGCAAAGGGGTACACTTAAACTTATGGAATTAACTATTGGAGACATTTGCTCTAGTGGCAAAGATGAATATAGTGCTAGTTCTTCATTGCTCTGGCAACTCATTTTGATTACGTGTACAACTTTAGTGGCAAAGATCAATACAACTCTTGTTGAACACAATCATGGAATTGAAAATGAAGAAAGCTCTTGATTAGAAAAACCCCAATATCAAAGATTGGTAGGAAAACATATTTATGTATCACACACGAGACCACAATTAGTGTTGTTAGCCGATTTATGCATGATCCCATAGAGTGACACATGCAAGCAGTTGATAAAATCATTCAATACTTGAAGTCTAGCCTAGGAAAATGTTACTATTTATAAAAAAGACAATATAACCCTATAGATGTATACTGATCTAAACTATGTAGGTTTTGTTAATGAGAAAAAAATCTACCCTTTCTTATTCTATGTTTCTTGGAGAAAGCTTGACAATAAGAGAGTATCTTGTTCAATGGTTATCAAAGTCGCGAGTCAACTCGTTGACTCGTCCGAGTTTACATGCCCACATGCCCTTACCGAGTTAACTTGGTAGTAGACTCTCTTTTTGAATAATCTCGGCAGATTCAGAGTGAACTCGGAGTTAAATTCTGGTCCGAGTTGGCGAGTTCAATTGGGTCTTTTTTTAACCCAAAACGGTGTCGTTTTGAATGGGGAAAATTAAATGAAATAAACTACCCTTAGGGTTTCACATTTCGTTTTCGTTTTGGTTTCACTTTGCGTCTTCTGTGAAGTGCGTGGAGGTGGTGCGTCTTCTTCTGTGGAGTGCGGCGGTTGTGGCGATCGAACGGATCGGTCGCGCGGTGGTGGCGGTTAGGTTGCAGGGTCGTGGCGGTTTGTGCGGTGGTCGCGGGTTGTAGGTCTACAGCGACTTTGAAGTTATATAATTCTCATTCAGAACTAAATGAAGTTACTATTAATTTTTCTTTTTTAATATAAAAGTTAACTCTTATGAGTTTACGAGTCTAGTCTGCGGAGCTCCCACGAGTCTACTTAGACTCGCGAGTTTGACAATCATGTCTTGTTCTATTGTAGAAACTAAATTTCAAGCCCTTGCTCAAGGTGTGTGTTTAAGACTCTAGATGAATATCGTCCTAGATGACCTTAAGATAAAGATTGCCAACCCTATGCAATTATATTGTGATAACATAAACATTGCCCATAATCCAATACAACATGATAGGACTAAAAGTATTTAAATTGACTGACACATCATGAAAGATAATCTTGACAAAGGTTTTGTGGTTAGAACTCATGTCCCACACTAGCGGACATTTTCACTAAGGCTTTCTCAAGGTGGATTCTTGAATGTTGTATGCAAGTTGGGAACGAGGGTAAAAATAGCGAATTATTAGGGTAAAAATACTCTCAATATCTAGGAGAAAATATCTTTAAAATCTTGTTATTCCTTTCAACATAATTTTATCTCCTTTATTTTCTTATTTTGGAGAGTTTGGTTGTGTTAAATAGAGGTGATGAGAATGTAAATGGTGTGATTGTGATCAGTAAAAAATGCTTTATTTCGTTACATATTTCAAGTATATGAATATTATTCATTATCTATTATACACAAGACATAGTCACACGGTGTTAGGAACTCACTGAAATTGAAAAGCAAAATGCAATAATAGATGTATATCACGTTGGAGAATTTAAACTGAATATTTAGCAACCTTTTATATAATAGATGTATGCTCTCTTTCAAGTGGTTCCTCCCTTACAATGGGGTGATGCTTTTCTATTCTCAATTAATTAGAAGTCTGCGCTAAATGAGTTACAATTACAATTTAGCAACCTTTTCACCAAAATATCTGTCAGTCTACTGGACCCTTTTTCTATTATTATTCCCACTAATGAAACTAAACCTTCCAAACTTTAGTTGTCTATTTCCGTGGCCTAGCTAGCAGTTTTTGGACTTTACCTTTCTAACATTATCTGTGAGTTTTTTTTTTTAAATACTTAAAGGTTTGTTGTTTGTGTTTTCTATTGTTACAACTATTTGTTTTCAATCAATTATAGGTTGCCTATGTTTGGCCAAGTTATCTATGCCATGTTCTATTGTAATCAAATCTAAAATCGTTGTACAGGATGTGGTATGGAAATCATTAGAGGAGCGACTGAAATATAGAGAGTTCAAGCTTTGTAAGTATGGTTTACTGTTTTTATTTGTTAATAAACATTTTTCCTGGGAGTAATCTCTAACACAAGAAAAAATATTGTTTCCTCTTTATTTACATTTGAGATTGGAAAATAATAGTGTATACTTTAATGTGCAAAAGGTCTTAAGTAATAGTGAATGATATTTTGGTTCAAATAGTACTGAAGAGTAATTCAATTGCTTCCATAGTATATTATTCATTATTCGCTTTCTATAATTGACGGACTAAATTTGTCTAAACTATTTTTGGGAGGGTCAAATTATTGTCACTTGTATACGAGGGACGAAGAGGATTTTTACTCTTAATTTATGGGCAAATTCTTCCTTCACCATATCAATTTGAACTTGCATCCTATCATCTTTCAAAATTTCCAAAATTACTCTTTATTCTGGATTCTAAAATCTGGAATTCAAAAAATACATTCTAGAACACAAAATCTGGAAATACATTATAGAAAAAAATTTCGACAATTCAGAAATGTTTTTCAGAAATTCAAATCCAAAAATGTATTCCGAAAAGGGGTTCTAGAACTATTCTTTTATCCACACTCTTCTTTCATTTAAGTGGCATTTTCATCATTTTAGTGGAAATTGAGTGCAGATTGAAATTGATATGGTGCAGGAAGAATTTGGCTAATTTATGAACAATCCCTTTCTTATTTGATATAACCCGTTTGACTTTCATAATGTAATTTTCAATATTCCTTGTGATAATATTGATCTTTAGGTTCCGTGGTTTCTTACATATATGGTGTTCACTTTTCTATTCAGTTGATATGTTGGTTGCTAGCATTTATTTGTGCATATAGAATAGACTTGGAATAAAACTATTATTCAATGGATCGTTAAATTTTTTACATGGGATGTGAAAGTTTTAAAGAAAAATATGCTACAAAATCATTTGTTTTATATAATTGAATAATTACAGTTAGATTTATGTATATTGTTTTTGCAGCTTCAAAATCTAGCAAAAGAAATATCATCAATCCTTGCATTCCTAGAGGGTATGAGTACCCTCAGATCTCTAATGCAAGTTATGTAAAACGCCTAATCTTTCAACCAGCTGGAAATTTCTCTACATGCAGATCAGAAGCTTTGTCATTGTTAAAAAGAACAGAAGGTTGCATAATGTTCTCATATTTTACTGTTTTAGCATAAATTTGATCATGCATGCTCCCTCTCTATCATAGGACCACCCTTAAGAAATGACATCTTGACAATTTTTTTACTATATGATACTTTACTCAATGACACTTCTGGTTAGAATCCTCGACCATTCAAAACCCTCCATCGGTAGCTCTTTCCAAATCAGCGCTGATATCAATTGACAAGTATCCAATAGGGAAACCACCCTCAATAGCTAGCTATTATGAGGAAGAAACCAAACACTTAAATACTGTACCGAGCGTCCCACTAGGAATTGCATAATATCCAAGTTCCAAAAAACCCACTGCTTTATAAATTAATGGAGCATTGTCTTGTGTTGGGTGGATTCTGATATTTTTGGTGGAGTCTCATAATTCTTGTGTCAATAGTTTTTAATTCTGGTCCAGTTTTGAGGAAAACACTTAAGCACTTGATAGGACCAGTAAACGGGTCCAGTTTTTTTGGATTTTAATTCATGATTGTATGTATGATCAATATTTGTTTTGAGCAATGCAAATAATCTTATATAGTTAATTGCATGCTCAGTATAATTTTTTATTTTAAATATATTCACCAATAATGTTTTTCTCTTTATACAGATGGATGCCTTCACCCACCTTGTAAAATCACTTCATCCTTCTTTCAGTTATTAGGTGAACAAGTTTCTGAAAGCTTCTTGTATACTTCTGAGGTTAGTAAGCAGTGATGGTACATTGGTTTTTAATGGTCTATTCTGCTGCTGCTACATGTAGTAATTGTTGTTTAGCTGTTCTGTGCCCCTTTTTTCTAAAACTATTGCAAACATGAAAGGCCTTTTTCTGCTCTTATCCTTGATCAGAATGACTCCTCTTTGAAAAAACAATGGAAATCCCAACAAGGATTTCACAACTGTATTATTTGATGAAAAGTATTATCTACCAGAGTTGTTACAGCCAATAAAAAAGATAGACCAGAGCCTATGACCCCCCATCGAGAGAGACTCTCTCCTAACCACCCTTGTACAATATTCTTTTTGTCTTTCCTCATTTCCTCACTGTCTTATTAAAGTAGGCTGTAAAACAGAATATGCTGACTTAATTCCTTTTGCAGAAGCAGTAACGGTATGCCACCTCACTAACTAATTCTCTCTTCCTTCTAGAGTATACTTTCCATGTAAGGGGCTTTTTTGGAGTTAGGTCCAACATCTGATCCCAGTCTTGCTTGTTATCATAATTGGGCTCTAGGGTCCTATAACTGCCTTCTGAAAACTCAGCCTTGTCCTCAAGTCTGAAATGAGGAAATTGACTTTTGAGAACAAGGTCATACTCCCACGTAGTATCATCAGTGCTCTGCCCTTCCACCTGAATCTCCACTGTTTCATTGTTTGGCCCGCCTCAGTGATTACTCTTCTGCCCAACACACTTGTTCTCGCCAGTTGAACTTGGCTGGACTGGATGGAGAGCTTCGCTTCTGGTTTGTCTCGTCTCCTCTTGGTGCACTGGAACAACGCTCCATTGGGACAGAGGAGGCTCTATCTGTTGATCACACTCCGACGATCAAGTCAGTGAGCGCATACAAAATAAGTATTTAGTTTAAGTCTTAAGTATTCAGAAACAACGTATCTTTATCGGGGTCTCAAGCCCCTTTAATAGATTTCCCTTCAACTTCTACTAATGAAAACATAATCTCAACAGAAAGCATATAATCATAACAGAAAACCACCTGTTCACGTGAACCTCTTATCTTTGGGTGCTGACAACAAAAAATGACTGGAAGTTGATCTTCTATCAAATGGAGATCCTGCCTAATCAGCATCTGAATAACAAACGACTTTAGTACGATTATTATGACCATATAATAGACTTTTTGCAGGAGAGCCTTTAATGTACTTCAGTATACGAATGACTGCATTCCAATGATCTTCACATGGAGAATTAAGAAATTGACTCACCACACTGACTGCAAAGGAAATATCAGAACGAGTAATAGTGAGATAGTTCAATTTTGCAACTAATCTCCTGTACTTCTCAGTATCTAAAAGAGGCTCCCCTTGATTGGGTAGAAGCTTGATATTGGGATTCATGGGAGTATCAACAGATTTTGAATTCATCAACCCAATTTCCTCCAAAATATCTAATGCGTATTTTCTTTGAGCGCTAACAATACCAGTGTTGGATTGTGCTACCTCAATCCCCAAGAAATATCTGAGTTTGGCAAGATCTTTGGTCTGAAAGTATTGACAAAAGTGTTGTTTTATTTGTGAGATGCCATGGTGATCACTGCTGGTAAGAACAATGTCATCAACATATACTACAAGATAGATACACCCAACACTCGAATGACGATACAAAACTGAATGATTTGCTTTCACTGCGAGTCATACCAAACTGTTGAACAACATTGATACATTTTCCAAACCAAGCCCTAGGAGACTGCTTGAGGCTATATAAGGATTTGCGAAGACGACATATCAATCCAAAAGACTCCCTTTGAGCAACAAAACCGGGAGGTTGCTCCATATAAATTTCTTCCTGCAAATCCCCATTAAGAAAAACATTTTTGACATCCAGCTGATAAAGAGGTCATTGTTGAAGAGCAGCCATAGCAATGAATAAGCGAACAAAAGCCATCTTTGCCACTGGAGAAAAAGTATCACCATAGTCTAAACCAAAAATTTGGGTATAATCCTTAGCCACAAGACGAGCTTTGAGACGATCAATAGTACCATAAGGACCAACTTTGATAGCAAAAATCCACCTGCAACCAACAACAAATTTCTTAGATAGTAAAGGAACAAGTTCCCAAGTTCCATTATTCTGAAGCGCATTCATTTCATCAAGCATGGCCTGACCAACTCGCACCAAGCATCTCTTCGCGATCCTAAGTTCCGATTCGTCTTCTGGGAACTTTAGCTTGTCTGTTACCCCTGGCATACTCAAGTGTTCTTTATAGGATACTCGAAACTTGGGTCGAGTTGTTGACTCTTCCATGGCCTTCATCTTAGGCCATCTTTCATAGCAATGTATGGTACATACCTCGAGTCTGTTCTTTTCTCCGAAGAGGTTTCGTTGCCTTGAATGCGAATTGCCGTTCTTCCTTAGTACAGTCTCTTCTGCCTCAATGTGGGCGACAACTCGTTCATGTACCTCGGAAAATGTCTCCGCTGGATTCCTGATCAACGAATCACTGAACGGTCTTGCCGCTATGCCTTGTTTAAAGGTGGCGATCATCATCTCTTCATCATGCGTTTGATGTCTTACTGTGACCGCACATAACTTATTCAGATAATCTTTCAGTGTCTCTCCCTCCCTTTGTCTGACGCCGAAAAGGTCGTACAACCTCGAGGGTTTGACCTTATTGACCGAGAATAGTTCTCTAAACATTTTGGAGAACTAAGAGAAAGAGGTGATCTGATCATCCAGGATTCCATTGAACCATTGTAGGCTGTACCTATAAAAGTGCCCATGAACATCTTACATCGGATGGCATCTGGTTCTCCAGAGATAATCATCTGGGCGTTGAATGTTGTAAGATGATTTTCAGGGTTCTCTATCCCCGTGAAAAAGGCGATCTTGGGTGTGATCACGGGCTCATCCATAATCTCCTGCGAGAATGGCTTGGGATTATCTTTTGCTAACAAGTTCAAAGATCATTCCCTAGTGGAACGTCGGTCACGTTGGTGAAGGCTTCCGTTCGTAGCTTCTTCTGCTCGGCCTTGGCTTCCTCTTGGATCCGCTCTTGGATCTGCTCTTGCTCTCGTTTGTGCTCCTCGCTCACCTCTTGGAGAGCCTTCATGGCATCCATGAGTTGTAAGACGGGGGCATCATTTCCTTCAGATCCCTCCGGTCCTTGTGTTGTGTTTCTCATCACTTTAGGAGGCTCAATCACAAATGTGGATGTGATCAAGTTTTATCGTGCCCCACAGTGGGCGCCAAATGTTCTCGCCGGTTGACCTCGGTTGGACTGGACGGAGAGCTTTGCTTTTGGTCTGTCTCCTCTTGGTGCACTGGAACAACGCTCCGTTGGGACAGAGGGGGTTCTGCCTGTTGATCACACTCCGACGATTAAGTCAGTGAGAGCATAAAAAATAAGCGTTCAGTTTCAGTCTTAACTATTCAGAAATAGCGTACTTTTACTGAGGGTCTTAAGCCCTTTTTATAGATTTTCCTTCAACAACTTCTACTAATGAGAACATAATCTTAACAAAAAGCATATAATCATAACAGAAAAACCATGGTTATCATACTCGCTAGTTAACTCGTTGACCTGTCCGAGTTTACGTGTCCACATGCCCTTATCGAGTTAACTTTGTAGTAGAGTCGCATTTTGAGTAAACTCGGCAGATTCAGAGTGAACTCGGTGAAATCGCAAGTCTAGTCTGAGTTGGCGAGTTCAATTGGGATTTCTTTTTAACCCAAAATAGTGTCGTTTTGAATGGGGAAAATTAAATGAAATAAATTGCCCTTAGAGTTTCGCATTTCGTTTTGGTTTTGGTTTCACTTTGCGTCTTCTTTGGAGTGCGCAGAGGTGGTACGTCTTCTTCTGTGGAGTGCGGTGGTTGTGGTGGTCATGGGTCGTAGGTCGACAGTGTTGTTCATCATGTACTGTTAGAGATGGGTGGTGTTAAATTAGGGTTTCATGGTTATGTAGTGTGATTTAGGGGATTAGGGTTTTTTTTATTAGGCTGCAAAATAACATGGTCTCTAAATTGGAATTTTTTTATTTAATTGTGCTGCAAAATTATGTCTTTCTTTTTTAACTAGAAAAAGTTGCTGTAAATTTTTTTTTTTGGGCATAAATTGAAATTGGGGGAGCAGTATATTGGTATGAACTTCTTTATTTGAGTCTTTGAAGTTATATAATTCTCATTCATGAAGTTACTTACTATTAATTTTTCTTTTTTAATATGAAGGTAAACTCTTACGAGTTTACAAGTCGAGTCTACGGAGCTCCCACGAGTCTACATAGACTCGCGAGTTTGACAACCATGAAAAAAACCACATGTTCATGTGCACCTCTTATCTTCGGGTGCTAACAAAAAAAAAATATTTTGTCTACATGTGCACCATTATTCTCGAGTGCTAACAACATTATTCTCAACAACTTTTACTTGCATTTAATTAGCATGTGTTATAAACAAACAAAATATTTCTCCTATTTTAACTATCTTTTTCGAGCTGTCTTACTTTAGCGCTTGGGCCGCACTCCGTGCCCACCCTTTTGGCCCATGTTGGCCCAAAAATCGAGTTGACCATACCAAAGTGTTTGGACCGAGGTCCTTAGCTTTCTATGATTGTTTTGTTGTAAGCTATTAAATTGATCAATAACAATACATTTAATCTTTTTAATTCTTTACAAAATCAACATGGAATTAGAGCTTGAAGGTCTAAGGCTCAAAACAATAAAATTGGCAACTTTGTCAATATCCCCCCAATGTTTCTTTTGTCTAACAACTGCTTTGCATGACTCTCTTGTAACACATTTTGTAAATGTGTGGCCAAACTTTTTTGTTGTGATTTTTCTAAATAAAAGGGTAGTGCTAAAGCATCACAATGTTAATTATCATCTCATTTATGTTGTCACCACAATTAAAACCAATAATCTATAGCACCCGAATCCATAAACAAAAGTGGGGGAACTAGACTCCAACCCAATAAGAAAACTTATAAGGAAGTTGAAATCTAGCTATGAAACAATCAGGATTCACAAAATAAGGTATATTATCGAACCATGTATAGCACCATGAAATAATAAGAAAACTGGTTAACTTATCCACACAATAGTTTCCTTCCATTGCATGTAGCTCTTGTAAATTGTGATTTATGCTCATCATTTCCTAGTATGGTTAATTAATGGTTTTGTATCTGTTCGAGATCACAAATTGACTAGGAATATAATCAAATTATAGTATATTAATGGGTACAATTTCACCTTACCAAGCTGGTTTTGTGCGAATGAGTTAGACTTAAATTCCACTTTCTTAAAGATAGTATTAGAGTCATTCAAAGCCTATCGTATTCGAGTTTATTGGCCTACTGTGTCACCAACTATTTGGTTGTCCCTAGTCCCACATTGAGATTTCCAATCCTCCGTGTGTTGGGTTCTGTTGGAGACCTTACATTGACTAAAGATTTAGCAAAAAAAAGTATCTAAATAAGTGCCAACCGCATCTTACAAGCAGATTTTGGACGATTTTGTTAGACTTAAAGTCCACTTTCTAATATCGCATCTAGAACTACATTACAATCCTTCAAATTGTGTCTTCCATGTGAACACATGCCATCAAGACAAACGAAACACCACATGTATCGCGTCAAATGGAGCTTTGACGCATCATCACACACCTCAATTGTGCAACTCACCTATGCCTACTGTCGGCCACTACACGTAGTGGCTTGTTTGACCTTTTTTTCGGCAGCGACCATCGAAAACGAACTTGTCCCAACATCCTCTTTCTCGATCTGGTTCCATCATTGTGATCGAAGATTGTTTTATGTCTCTTTAACTCCAGTTCTCTCTCCTTCACGTGCCTATGGAGACTTCGGGTGTTGGCTGATTTGACTTTGCTATATTTATTATGTCAATGTCTCACTTCTCATTGACAAGTTAGATGGCAATACTTATGACACTTGGGCATTTGATATCAAATTTTGGCTTAAGGGACAAGATTATGTTAACCATCTTACCTAGACAACGACCTCGATTGATGAAAAATATCACTCTTGTTGAGTTGATGCCCAAGTTTGTAGTGTACTGGAGTTTACTCTTCACCCTTCCCTGAAGCAAATATTTTATGCCCGTGAGACATGTGTTGGGGTTTAGGAACATGCCCTATTATTGTACACCAATGATACTCAATGCCTTTATGCCTTTTGTCAAAATCTCTTGAGTATCATCACACCTAGACATATTGATGGCTCCATGGCTGAGTACTTAGGCAAAGTTCATGGTGTCCTACACGACTTCAATGAACTATTGCCTCTACTGCCACTCTTGCTCAAGAACTCAAGCAATGCCAAACCTTATTTATCTTGATTGCCTTGTTGGGCTTCATAACAACTAGTCATCGATTCCTTATTAGATTTTGGGTTCTCCTATTGTACCCACATTGAACTCTGCTTTGTCCATTTTATTGTGAGTCGAGCCGATTACGCATTGACATACCTTCAGCCATCATTCCAATTCCACATCAACTAGAGATATGGCCACAATATAATATATAAGTGAATGTAAACCTTAATTTATAAGCCGATTTTTGTAAGGTTGAGTTAGGTTTAAGCCTAACTTCCTAAGATGGTTTAAGAGCTATCCAAGTGAGATTTGTTGGGTTTATTGTGCTACCTGCTATTGGATCCTTATTGGGCCACCCACAAATATCTAGTCTCACACTTTAGATTTTGTATTAAAGAGAAATGGTGCAATGACTTCATAAATATTTGTCTTTCAAAAATGTATATTTTTTCTCTTATTAATCTGCATTAATTTATTGAGTCCATGAACTCTTAAGAATTTACCATACCTTTGTTTATGTGTTGCATTGAAATGCATCCATTTCAGATCTGATATAGGGTATTTCGTAGGTTCTAATCTAGAGAAATTGTTTGTGTAAGTGACAATTCTGTACGTACATATGGAATTTATGTCAAATATTTGAAAATTGAATTGTGTGTGATGTGTACATCAAACTTCATTTCTTACTTTATTCTTGTTTTCCTTTGGCAATAATTTGTTTTTTCAATATTGAATTGCGGAAGGCTGAAACCTTTATCTCATCTCTTACTATGTTTATGCCTTGTTTAATTTTCGCCAGATTCTTAGGATGGCTCCTAGGACTTCTTTGTTTCAATTGGAGGAAGCAGGCCGACATTACTGTGAAGATCATTGGGATACTCTCAAAGATCAACATAATGAAATTGATTATGTGGATTTATTGCAGTATTGTTTCTCTTCTGCATATATGTTGGCACTACTGCATGATGTTCTTGGGATTGCTATGGAAGAGAAAAGGTATTGTTATATTAAGAATAATATATGAAATTGAGAATGAGACCTTGGACAAAAGTAATGTGACTAGCTTAATAGCGAAAATAAAAATATATGGATGTCAATGTATTGTTAAAAATATGAATTTGAAAATTGGAGTTAAGAGTATGTGTATAAAGCAATTTTTTAAAATTGGGTTAATTGATCAAAACACTACTTCAAGGTGTAATGGTTTAATTGTGGTCAAATCAGTATTTATAGAATAGAAGTACTAGTTAAATAATATGTAAAATAATATTAAAGAAACATATAATCACAATTTATAGTAATAAAAACTAAAATTAAAGCATAATTTTATAGTTTCTTACTATTTAAAGTACATACAATAGTTCAAATCAAATATGTTGTGGAATAGCTCAAACAAACTCACTAGAGGCTGTCTACCACACCAACGATAAAATCTTAAGATAAAATGTTAACAGAGAAACCCGCCAAAAAAGAATACCTGGAAGGCAAACAATCGAAGGACAAGGAAGAATCATACAGAAATAATGTGATTCAATTAAAGTGTTAACAAACAATAGTTCAAATATGTTGTGGAATAGCTCAAACAAAATCACTGTAGACCATTGGAGGGTGTGTAAACGAGCGAGCAAGACAGAGAGAATACCATGCCAATGATAAAATGCTAATAGAGAAACCTGCAAAAAAAAGCTGGAAGGCAAACAATGGAAGGACAATGAAGAATCGCACACAAAAATAATATGATTCAATTGAAGTATTAATGAACTTCAAATTTACATTCATGACAAAAGTCTTATGAAATATATATTACAAATCGAAGTTTCTCTCTTAGTGAATTCTTGCCCAACTAATAGTTTCTGTTTATACTATTGAACAACTCTCAGTTAACAAAACTTTTAATATAAGTGTCCAACTTATATAGCATAACTATCGTAACTAACTTCCGTATATCACACCTAAACTAGTGGAGGAGATATGTGAACAATACTTCCACTACTGTGCTTGAAAGTTCAATTAAGGAAAACTTTTTAGATGATACAAATGAAGAGGAAGTTAAGGTTTGATACAAGCAAACGGTTTGATGCCAGCAAACACTCTAGTATAAGACATACATGCTAGAACCATCCTATGATCTCGGACCATAAGACAGTTTGGAGCAATCAGACAATATAGGAACCTTAACAAGATTTTACTATATGAATTCTCACAAATTCACATTAGTTCAGCACGAATCTTCTGAGTAGAGTCACTACCTACCACTAAGCTCATTACAGGCTTAACCACGAATCAATTTGATCAAATCCAAGCAATAAAAAAACTTGTTGCTTGGTAGAACTTTTGTATTCATATCAAAGAGATTATGATCTACTGAGACCTTTATCGCCTTCATAGACTCTCGAGCAATCTCTTCTTTTACAAAATGCATCTTGAAATTAATATGTTTAGTTCTTTCACAGTAGACTTGATTCTTGGATAATGGTATAGCGCTACTATTGTCATAGTAGACGATGACAACTTGGTCTTGCTCCTTCAACTCTCTGGCTAGATCTCTTACCCCTAAGGCTTCCTTCATTGCTTTTCTCTGGAAAATATACTTTGTTTCATGAAAGTCCTTACATTACCATATGCAGTTAACTCATAACTTGTGAAAGATTTTCTAGTGTCTAAACTCCTAGTGTAGTCCAAATCAATGAAACCCTCCATGGGATTGTCTTTGGCATATTGTCTAGCTCCACCATAAACTTAAATACTTTCAAGCAATCCTTTCAGATAACAAAGAATCCATTTAAGAGTCTGTGAATGTGCTCACCTAGGATTTGACATGAATGTGCTAGCAACATTCACAACATAGGCTATGTCAGGGCGAATGCAAACCCTTGCATACATCACAAAACCAATGATGTTTGGATAGGGAAAACTAAGCATATACTTTTGTTCCTTCACTATGTTATGAGATTGGAAGCAAGAGCTGTGGACATAAGTTTCAAGTTTGTTATACAAATTTTAAATCCTTCATATCAAATTTCCTATTCAGCTTAGCATTAAGCATTTTATTACAAAGTGGACTTTAAGCCTAACTCAACCCCATAAAACCGGCTCATGAGGTTGAGGTTTGCACCCACTTATATACAATGAAAGACTCTAATCTCTAGTCGATGTGGGATCTCCAACACACCCCTCACACCGAGACTGCCAACTCGTGCGTGGGACTATATATTATGGGTGGTCCGATAGCGGCCCGATAGCGGGTGGCCTGATAAGCCCAATAAATACTTGTTAGGATAAGCTCGAAATGACTCTGATACCATATTAAAAAATGGACTTTCAAATTGTGTTTGAATCATTCTGTAAAACTTTATAAACAGGTGAAAAACTTCAAACTTATCTTTCATGACAAATATCCAGTAACCCGAGTACAATTATCAATAAATGAAACAAACCATTTTGCACCCGAGATATTAGGAATAGGTGAAGATCCCCATACATCTGAATGAATAAAATCAAAAGGTTTAGAACTTTTATTACCATTGGGAGGAAAAGTTGTCCGATGATGTTTAGCAAACTGACAAACATCTCAATGAAATGACTCAGCAGACACTTTTGTAAATAAAACAGGAAATAAGGACTTTAGGGTACTAAAGGGAGGATGATCAAGATGTCTGTGTTGAAGCCATATCTTAGAGGATGACCAAGATTCACGACCTTGCTGGAGATTAGAAGTGTGTGCCTGTAGTCTAGCACACTTTTTATTTTCTTCATGCTGTAAATAATATAACCCGCCCTGCTCTTTAGCAATTCCAAT
>Ga0123341_1002688_pt1 | contig 14797 bp, 8 predicted proteins | sample Turbeapinknodule_FD_89959 | JGI IMG/M metagenome (GOLD analysis project Ga0123341, IMG submission 89959) | Root nodule microbial communities of legume samples collected from Mexico - Turtle bean Mexico pink nodule | ecosystem: Host-associated > Plants > Roots > Nodule | place: Mexico: Nepantla... | reverse complement strand
GTATACTGACTACATGAATATATTTTCACTACAAAAATATTGATAATTAGCTATCAAATAATAGGGTCTTTTACATAACGAAAGCAGACTATAATTTAAAATTAGAATAAAAAAATAGTAAAACTAAATATATTAAAGTTAGAATCGGTTAGATAGCATTAATCTTATTTAATTTTATTATTTATATTTATTTAAATTAGCATAATCAATACTAATATAATTTATTTTAACATATTAATTTAATATTTATTTTAATATTTATATTTACTCAAGATAGTAAAAATTTAGTTAATTCTAATATAGCTTATTTTTTATTATTCAAGTTAATACCAATGTAGTGGATATTAATCTTATTTTATTTGAATATGTATTTTAAATTAACGTCAACACCAATATAATTTTAATATTTATTTAAAAACTCACATTTAAACATGTGTGAAAGTTGTTTACTACAAAACTGTAAATTCAACTCAATCAATTAGTATCCTAAACTTCCACTTCAATTTTGAATATACATTGTGTTCCTTTATAATGTTACTTATAAAAAAACTAAACTTATTACCTATTAGTTTATATAGAAATGACATTCATTTTTGCTCGCATTCAAACTCCATTAAATCACCCATCATATATGCTTCCCTTTATTTTTTTTAAAATATATCAATAAATTAATTACACCTTTAGAAATATTTAACAAAATAAAATATTACAATATACAACTCACTAAAATGGACCTAGTTGTAGAGAATTTAGATAATTTACATCATATCCTAAGTTCAAACTTCATTTCAACAAATAATTCCACCAGATAAATGGATTTTGTATCTGAAGTTGAGGTTTTCTTGTTCTCTAGATCTTGCAACATCGACATAGAAATATTTTTCAAAGCATAAGATTAGAAAAGAGCAAAGCAAGGAACTGCTAGCCATCAGTGGGAGAAGAAAAACAAAAATGAAAGAAAGAAAACAATGGTCTGTGAAGAGAAAGTGAAACCTCAGAAGATCGGGTAACCACAGCAGCCATCATATAGTTACAGAAAATCTACTGTTATCTCTGTCATGCCTTCTTGGCCTGCATGAGAAAAACAATAAAATGATTATTTATGAACCTTCTCCCTCCAATGTATACCCATTAAGACAAAGAATGGAGCTTGCCTTGCTCAGGTATTTTTTCTGAATTTTCAGTGCTTCAGTGCATGCCTTTTTAGCATCAAGATTTGAGGTGATGTCACCCAAGATCTGAAGAGATAGTTTCATGTGAGATACATGCAGAAACATATGCAACAACATTATGCATGGATCCATAAGGGAGATGGAATAAGAGAGAAGAACCTTGACAACATCATCGACACCCTTGGCTTCGTTTAAAATCCGCCTATTCTTGATCTCAAGAACACTTGCAACAAGAAAAACAGCTAGTGCACAATTTTCCTCTGTACTGCCAGTCTTCACATTTTTTCTCTCAAATTTTCCATATTGCTTCAAAACTTTGTCATTTACTGCTGAGGGTCCTTTTGATTTAGAATCTGGATCCTCATAATTAATGAAGATATTTGGGTTGTATTCCATGCCCCACATCAACTGGAAACAATCTATATTATGTCTCAAGTTCTCAACAATGAGCTATAATGCGAAGTACTCTATCACATCAAGAAATGCTGAGGAACCAGAAAATGGTAGCTCTCTCATCTCAAACTTTTAAAAATGCATTTGTTGAGAAAAGTTATATTGTTGTTTGAATCATCCTTACCTCCCAAAGATATAAAGTATCTGCAAAAGAAAATTCTCTTCGGAAAAGAACCATAAGCATGCGAAATGCAAAGAGATACTCTCCTCCATCTAAATCCTCTGCAAAATAAAAAGTGAAATTGAAATGAAAGGTTCTTTCACATCGATGTATAGAAGAATGATTCATCATGCAATTTCTCCCTTCATGAGAGGTCCCCTTAACTACCGTTGACCATGAATTTTAATAACAATCAGACATATCTTTTACAATTTTCTTTTCTTAAGAAATCTCAGAATATCATTGTCAAAGAAAGAAATATTTCCACAAACATATACCATCTTAAACTGAAAAGATTTTGGACGTATTTGACGCTGAATCTGGTTTAAATATGAAGATAGAAGAATCTGAGTTATGAAATGAAACTATAACTCAGCATATTAGAAGCTTCCCAAACAAGTTTCACGTACCGAGGTGATGATGAAGCTTAGGATCCACTGTTTTTATTATCTGTGAGAGTGTAGCTAACTGAGATTGGACCCCCATTGAACTTGCACTGCACCTGAAGTTCTCTCTCTAATATGAAAACAAAAGCACGAATGTAATTGCAATTGAAAAATAAATTATTGAAATCACACGAAAACAAAATTAACAGCAAGAGATAGAATATGCCTAAATATTATCCAACTGAATCAGAAGCATTTCTTTATTTGAACTAGCTACAGTTATATGTTCAACTGCAGTATAGTCAATTGGATTTCCACATGTGAGAAAGGACTGGTACAACACTAATAAAATAAGGAATAAACCACTGTTTTTTCTTGAGGAATCAGTTCCAACCCCAACAGTAGTGTAGTCCGTGTTCCGAGACTTAGCATACAACTCTTTGTGCAACAAAAGATTTCAGGAAGTATCGAAATCATGTTATGTGAAACGAATAGAACAGGAACGAAGTTAGAGAAATTTCATCCTTTTCTAGTCTCAACTCACCAACTATAAGTAAAAGTACCGAATAAGTTGTGAGAATAGCATCCCTGAATATTGGCAAGCACAACAATGTAGCAATATCAAAGCATGGAAAGAACAGTCTGTCCGATGGACAATTAAGCATGTGTTCTAACTTTTTTCAAGGCAGTATCCACTAGATTGTAGTTTCTTATTATCGTTATCCATCCAAGAAATACATAGAATTATCACTTTTAGGCAAATTTGTAGTAGCATTATGTCTGTCTTACCATCCTTCGCATTGCACGGTCAAAGCACCAGTAGCAATCTGCTTCATTCTCAATAAGAATAATTATAGGTGAGCAAATATCATTCATTCCTGCAAAGAAAACAACCCTTTGAGAATGTCTAAAACTTCTGAAAGCCGTTTCAGTTCAACATCTAAAAATTGAGAACTACAACAATTCACCTTGTACATAACCAATATCATTATCCAACCAAGCATAAACTGATAGCACATCCCAAAGTTTTGCTTGATTATCTTCACTCTCATAAAAGACAAGTGCTCGATCTGTTCGAACAACATCCAGGCCTACATTGCAAAAATAATCGATTGCTACCAATGTTGATTGTTAGAACAATTAATTATAAATAAACCACAAGAAAACAATTTTTAAGAAAAAATAACATGACCTTGTTCTGTGAACACCACGGAACATATGCCATTGACATCACAAGCTCAAGGCACATTTATGACTTGCCATCCAAAATTTTCAGGTTGCTATTCCATTTTAATGACTTCCAAATTTGTTAATTAGCTACACTTATGGAAGTATAAACTGTATGTTCAGGATATTTGTCTTCTAAGGATTTAAAATTTACTTGCAAACTAATTGAGTGAAAAGTACTGATAATATTGTGGCCTTACACCCACAAAAAAGAACACAACCCAGCTTCTATATCATTGATCTATGAGACAATCTGTAAGTACAAGAAGAGATCTCACTTTTCATGAATCCTCAAATTTATGATACTAGCTTTTCAGTTAAATGAAGTCCAAGAAGCAAAACTTTTGAACAAAAATAAAACTGAACAGAATGGAAAAAACATACAGTACTTTTGCAGAAGCATTTACATACCGATCTGATGTAATAACTGCAACCATTGCACAACTTTCTTGTCTGAAGTGTGGACAGCTACCAAAGAAGGATCTATTGGCCGACCTTCATCATCAATGAGGGGTGTAGTAACAAATTTTCCACTACCAATGACTGGGACCATCTTTTGACATTCAGCTTTCCACATATCATACTCCCCCCTGAGTAATAAATTTACAAAACATGTCACTCTGTTTATTTTCAATCAATACAAAGAAGTCGCCCAGTCTCCAGTTACTATAGTCTAGATTATTTAGGAGATAAAGCAAACAGAACTAATCTTCTTGTTCATTTATTACGAGGCCCCAGCCAGAGATTAATAGGAAGGATGGCATCCAAGAGTTAACAATTTTGGTCTCACAATTTTGATTAGAATAAACTATGAAGATTTGACCATCAACTATATACAGAAGTGCTGTAATAGCAATGGTCACAGTAGAAGGAATAGTGGTGATAAATGAAAACAAATTGATAGGAAGCAGGTAGTCTATGTAGCATGATTCGGACATGTCACAAACATGTGGACATGGCAAAAAAAAAAACTTAAGATACAGGTGCCACACACACACACACATGGAGACATGGCAGCAAGGAATGCTGACGTTGTTCTTGGGTCACAACTGAGAGTAGCATTCATAGCCTTGGCTGAGACAATGTCTTTTGTGCCATACTGCTCGACAGTTCTTGTAAGCAGGAGTCAGCAAGAAAGCACTGCAGGCAGTGGCAATTGGAGTGTGGAGGAATTCAAGGATGATGGCTAAGTATAGTCCGCTTATTTGATTTGTTTTAATTCCCAAATATGTTAGCTACAAAAAAAGTGATAACATGATCCCTTTTCACAAGTTAAACAAGACAAAGTGAAAAGTACACCAATAACATCAATTGTCTTAGAAGCAACAGCAATTGCATTCCTAATGAACAAAGGCCTGAATTTAGAAGAAGATCACAGATTTTATAGAAAAACATTTAAATCAAAATATACCTCCTGCGTTGCTTGAGCTCATTCCGTTCTTCAAGTGAACTGTTAGGATCATAGCAACCTAGCAAGAACTCCCACACTTCCCCTTTGATTGAAGGATGGACACCCTAAATAATTTATAGAAATAAGTACAGACACAAAACAGAAGGAACAAAACTTGAACAATTATATGATACCGAATTTACTTTTTCAAGGTACATCGCATGAAAATTATAAAGCACATGAAATGGTCATCACAAATCATCATCTTTTGGTGTGTCTTTTATAGAGTGTCTCAAAGGCATGTGAAGATTAGGAAGGGAGTGTCATCAACCAACTCTCTCAAGCTTATGCTCATATGTATACAACACATTAACGATTTTATACTTTGATATAACACTTCTAATCGTTTTATTCTCAAGCAAGAGCCTTTGGGGCTTGAAGCATAGAAAATGCATTGACCAGATAAATGAATGATGACAACAAGGATAGAACTATCGCCATTAGCCATTTAGGTTCTAAGTATTTCAAAAGGTTAAAAGTTCCAGTAGTTTGATTTTAGCTGTTTTCAAGCCTTTACGAATCACCTTGTGTGCCTTTAGCTTATGAACAAATTAGCAAGAGGCGTGTGCTCGCACACATGAGATCACACCAAGTTGGCTCGGGGCAGTGTAAATCTGTCGATTTGCTCCTCTACCCTGTTCCTTGTTCCCATGATAATGGGCTTTGCTAACCTTTATTGTATTCACTAATTTTTAAAAATTAATTTGAAGTTAAATTTTTTTTTTAAGAAAAACAAACTTTTTTTTGGTATAGTTTATTTGACTGTGGACTTGGTGGCCGGAGGTAGTTTTAAAACGTTAAAAAATCTCATCTAAAACAGTCTTATTAAATTATAAATTTTAGTCATTGATCATCAGAAAAACCCTAATTTTTCAAAATATATATACACATACACACACATATCTCCCTCTTCCCTTCTTCTCTCTGAGTAGTTCCTAGGTCCAAAATAAAAACTCATACTATTTCATGGCCTCAACATGGGATGAGATGAGCATATTAAGTCTTAGGGACTTGTGCATGGCACATATAAAACATTGAAGACTGTACGAAGTCACATTCTCAAGATTATTTTGTTTTCTTACCAATTGAGTTTGTGCATGCGTGAAGGTTTGCCATGAATGATATTGGCCTACCTACCACAGCAACATTCATCATGCCATAAACTGACTCTCAACAATGTTTAAACTGTTTAGTTAAGATTTAAGACATATATTAATGGTTTTATGCCTTTGTAACACTTCTAACCAAAAAGTTAGGATCTTGAGAGGAGTCTGACACCAATGAACTATGAACAAACCCACACAAGAGATCAAGATACCATTTACAACCCAAAATCTTAAGGCAATAAGTTTGTGGGTATTTTTTCTTTATCTATTACTCTTCTTATCTATTTTACAAAGCGTGGCACTCAAACGCACACTTACTCCAACAAAAAGTTACATATTATTGGTACAGTCTACGAACTATAGGGAACGGATCATGTAATTGAACTAGTGTTTTCAGAGTGATTGCAAATCCGAAAACAAATGGAGACACAAACACAGAGTGCAAGTAAACAACAAAAGTTACCCCACGCTGAATTCGTCGTAGCACTTTTGCAATGTCTAAGTGACCATCTTCAGAGAATGATGCTTGCCATCTTCTTTGACTTAGAGTTTTGCCAGCCTGTGAAAACAGAAATTGCAGTGTGTAAATCGCAAGATTTTTATATATAGCAAAATTCCTAAAAGACCATCTATGTGGTATCCGAAGAAGAAACATAAGCACAAATTTCAATCTTGCACTTGTATGAATGAGTTACTCATTACATTCAAAGGGGTACCACCAAGTGCACAATCATTCCAAATAAAAGTAATTGAATTGGTGTGCATTAGTGATCAAAATAAAACGACGATGCAATAGGAAGTGTGACAAGAAGCATTGGTTGAGAAGCAAAAGCTCACCCTTGGTTTAAAACGAGGGGCGGGAACATCACCTTGGCATTCTGCTCTAATGGGGTAGAAGGCATTCAACTCAGTAGTTCCAGAACTCTTCATAAGAAACCTACACAGTCCCCCACAACCAATCATCCGCTAACGCCAACCTCTTCAATTCAAACAACCCCCTTACTAGAGACCCATCACAGCATCAATTTTTGCTCATTGAAGAAACTCTACCCGTCAAACAAAATTTACTTTTTTTTCTTCGTCGAAGGAAAAAACACAAAAGGATCAAATCCACTTGCTACGGGATCTATCGACAAAAACAACCAAGTCAGGTTCCTTAAACTTGCCAAATTGTCGGAAAAAACAAAAAACCAAAAAAAACACAAAGACACAAAGATACGTATCAAATCGTTTATTGGTAATTCTGATAACGAGAAAAACGTGATCTTAATCGGATTCGTTGTGAAAAACCCAGTTGGGAAAACGTTTGTGACGCAAACACAAAATCTGGGGCGAGGAAAAGGAAGTACCTTGGCAAGATTTGGTAAGTGATCTATTAACGCGATGAGGTGAAGGTTGTGGAAGGAAGGTGGGAGAGATGGAATTGAAAGAAAGGGAGCAAAATTGGAGAATGGAATGTGTCGCAGGAAACGAAGGAGAGAGAAAGATGGAAGGCAATGAGTGTTGAATAGGATAATTGAACCAATGACCAATGATTGTTTACGAGGAAAGGGAAGAGAAGACTATTTATGTGCATGCTCTGTTCTCAACGGTTATTTATTTGGATATTTTGACCTTTGTAAACACACCAAATTCATTAATATCAAGGTATATTTGGAACATTTCTGTTCCACATTGCTACTTCCATTATTTTCAATTTTTCATGGACCCTTTAACCATCATCACAAAAAGGAAATATTTTACTAATTTGGTATTTTTTAAATTGAATTGGAGTTTGAATTCAAGTTAAAAGTAAATGTATCAAAAGCCATTGGTATTGTTTATGTTTCTTCAAAATAAACATAAATGTCATGTTAATTGGCGGTAAATCCACAACATGAATTGATTCATAAAATGTTTGTTCTGAATTGTTTAAATAAAAAATGTTTAATACAATAATTTTTTTAATTAGTTTTTTTATGTAAAAATAACAAAAACAAGAAGTTTAAATTTTCAATGTAGATTTTGTCATTTTCTCTTTATTTAAGTCACCATGAAAACCTTAGAAATGTAATTGTGATCTTGCTTTTATTTTAAAAAAAATTAAACATATATCTACTCCTTCATGTTTTTATTAGATTCAATAGGGGTCATAAATGAAAATTTGAGTCTGAAGTTGAAGATAGTTTACATAAATGTTGGATTGAAAAACAGTGACTTGGGTGTATTATTTTAAGCATATTATTCGAATGGTAGGTATTTAAACAAAATGAGATCAATGTCAGAATTTTAATTATGTAATTATCTATAACTTTTACGAGAATAAAACTTAAATTAACATGTAAATTGTCTGATGTAAAAAAAACACATTAAATATAAATAAGTTTAAAGGCCAGTGTTGAGTAATATTATTTCAATGCGCGTACTTCAGCCAATTTTAAATAAAAAATAATTAGTGTTAATGTGAATTTAAGAATTGAAAATCAATTTGGTTCGTAAAGGATTAAGACCTACTTTATTTTTTTTTTGCAATTAAGTTCCTTAAAAAAAATCTCATTTAACATATTAGTTATTTTGTTAGGAAAATTAGAATCATATGTTTACTATTACATTAATTATTGGGTATAAACTCTTATGTAACATTTAATATTTAAGTTCTTTAGTCAATAACCTGAAGCAAGTGTGAGGTATAGAGTTTCATTTGAGACCTTGAAAAAGTTTCAATTTAGCATTTAAGTTTTTTTTTACAATATTGACTTCTACTTCAATAACCTATCTGTGTACAAAACACTTATAATTTAAAAGGATGTGTTATTTGATAAAGACTTAGTGTTGAATCTTATTTTTATAATACAATCGTTTCATAAGTGGGTGTTGGATTTTTGGTTGCCGCTCTCATAAGAATCATTAAAGAAATTAATTTGTCATATTTTAAAGGTGATAATGTTCTAATGGAAAATAACGCTACATGCAAGATGATTGATTAGGTTTTATTCATATATGGATGCATGAATAATTCATACATTGACCAATGTTCGAAACGTTCCAAAGTTGAAGAAAAATATTATATCTATTAGAGTCTTGGATATGAAGGGTTTAGATGTCATGTTGAGGATGAAGTAATGTGAATCCATGAGAGGGGTGATGGTGTTGTGATGTAGGGAATTCTTTTTTCTTTATGGATTTTTTGAATTGCATCTAAAGCTGAAACCATCTCGTTTGTCACCTTGGTGTTTAGTGCTCTATGACACATGTATTTAGGTTACATGAGTACTTGTAACAAGGGTTACTAGGTAACTAGAAGAAGGTGATTTTTTTTTTTTTTGTTTTTTTTGTGAATTGTGAGTTTAGGAAGTACCATAGGCATAACTTTTCAATAGGATTGTAGAGGATGAAAGTCACGTTTTGGGGTTTGAAACTTGTATCATTGGAGTTGTAAAGTATTTTATTTTTATGATCAATGATCATTCAATGTTTACTTGGGGTGTTATGGTGAAATAGAAATAAAAAAAAGCATATGATGAGTTTAAGTATTGGACATTCTTAATACTTAATCATATTAGGAAAAATGTCAAGCTTTTAAGGACAGACAATGATATGAAGTTATTCTCTAAAAAGTTTAACAACTTCTATAGAGTAAGGCATTTTATTGTTCATGATACTACACAACACAATAAAGTTCTTGAAAGGATGAACAAAACTTATTAAAGAGAAAAAGGAGCATGTTGCCACATTCTAGTTTGGATATGAACACGTGTTATCTAGTGAATCATTCTCCTTCTACGACCATTCAGTTCAAAAGTCTAGTGAGATGTAGACGTGTAAGCTTGCTAACAACTTAAAGTTGGAAGTGTTTGGGTACTATGTAGGTGAAGGTAGGCTTGAACCCAGGGAGTATTCACTGGCTATGGGAGAGGAGTGAAAGATTTTAGAGTATATGTCTGAGAAACAAGTGATTGTTAGTAGAGACATTATGTTTGATTAAGTCTTTATGATTCATAGACAATATTAAGAAGCACTGTGTGAAATGACTGGAGAGTCGAAAAGAATTGGGAACAAGTGGAGTTTTATTTGAATGAATCATTTTATTGACATGTGGCATCCATAGAGGATACACCTAATCATCTAGTTTAACAACACTTGTTTGACCCTCAAACTTCTGTTCTAAGGTTCCAATGGCAACAACAACTAGAGATTAGTTTGATGTCCTTTTGCCCTATGCATTGGTCATAGTGGAGAAGGTGAAGTCGTTTAAGCCAACTACATTTCATGAGATAGTCACTTGTTTGAGGGCGACAATTCAATTATGGTCATGCATGAAGCGATGGAATCTTTGTAGAAGAATGAGACTTGGGAGTTGTTGAAGTTTTCTAAGGGCTAAATTAAGAAGATCACTTTTGACGTGTTTATTAAAGCATCTACATAAGAGTTTGTGAGGTTCAAGGCTTGGAGCCAAGGTCTATAGTCAAAAGAAAGAAGTGGATTACAATGAAATTTTTTTTTTCTTTGATAGTCAAACAACCTTCTATTAGGATCTTGCTTGCTCTTTAATAGTAAGCCAAGATATGGAGCTTGAACAAATCCATAGTGATCTTTTTGCATGGCTAGTTGGAGGAAGATATTTTGATGCATAAACCGAAAGTTTTTGAGGTGGCTAGTAAGGAAAAATATGTTTGTAAATTGAAGACGTTGTTGTATAAACATAAAAATCTCTTAGAGAGTGATATAAGATGTTTGGTCAATTCATTATCTCGTAGGGGCACAATAGAGATCTTTATAATCCATGTGTTTATATAATAAGGTTGAGAATGTTGAGTTTGTTTTGAAACTATAGATACATGACATGTTGATAGCCTCTCATGATAAGATTGAGATCAGAAGGTTAAAGATACTACTCTTTAGTGAATTTGAGGTAAAGGATATGGGAAAAATGAGAAGATGTTACAGATAAATATCAAGAGGGATCAAGCCCAAAAGAAGCTATTTCTTCGCTAGAAGAAATACATTCAAAAGGTGTTGAGACATTTTGGGATGCAATGTGCTAAAGTCGTGAACACACCTCTGACAATTGGCATATGTCTTTTTGAGATCAATTCTACTTAAGTCGATGAGGAGAATATGTTCCTTGCTCAAACAGTTAGTCTAGAGAGTAGATATGTAAAAAAAAAACCTAGGAAGTAACATTAACAACTTGTGAAGCAGATTCTAAGATACCCAAAGGGAACCAAGGACATTGAAACTATTTTCAAGGGTGATTCATAGTGTACTTTGGTAAGGTTATCACATTCTAACTTTGTTGTGGATATGACAACTACATTGTCCATAACAGATTATGCTTTCATAATTGACATGTCATTGATTAATTGGAAAGTTATTCCCCCACCAATAGCATTCTTGTCAACCATGTTAGCAGAAGCGACTAAGCAGGGTACACGGTTGAAGGGTTTAATGGGCAATATAGGATTTTCTAAGGGGAAGATGACCATCTTCTAGGATAGGCTAAGACAATTTTTTTGACTAAAGATCATATACAACATGGTAGGAAAAAACATATTGATGTCAAATATCACTTCCTTTGTATTAAAGAGAGGATACATGTGAAAAAAAATCGAAACTAAAGAGAATTCGACAAATGTCTTTATAAAACTATTTCCTAAGAACAAGTTCATGCATTGCTTGTACTTGTTGAACATAGATTTTGGTAATAGTTGTAGAAAGAGGTTGTAGTCCAATGTGGAATTTTTTATATCTTAGTGCATTAAACATTTTTAGGGTAACGATTTGGTTGTGATGTGATCCTAAAAAAATTGAGTTTTCACCTCAAGGAAAGCTTATAACAAATGTCACTAAAAGACAATATGAAAAATATAAATTTTGTAAAAGTATAGAAAATAAATTGCATAATAAATATTGTGTGAATATTGACATTACTTGGCTAAATGTGCATTCAACTTGTACATATAAAGGGTTAGCTAGTCTTAAGGTAGAATAATGAAGGAGTGACATCCAAACATTCATAGGGTTTCTTTAGAGAAAGGAATCAAAGTCTCACATCCCTCTTCACCTTGGTCAACTCAAAATCAAAGGCCTATATAAAGAAACTCAAGTGAGTGTTATAACACAACTTTATTAGAATTCAATATATGAGTGTTTGAGTTTGAGAAAAGTGTGATTTTTTTTCTCTCTAGATAATTTCTAGTACTTTCTCAATGTTCAAGTGACGTCATTCTCCCTTATGTTCTCTAGATGGTACTTTTTAGCTTATCCAAGTAGGAGCTAGGACTTTCTTGATCTTTTGGTGGTTTTCTTTATCTTATTCAAGGTGGAAGGCCTTGAGAAGATCACATTCATCTTTTTCTGACTTCAAGTAGAAGACACCCTTTTTAGTAAGTGCTTCATTTCCTTTCTTATTCAATTCTTTTATCCATTCTCATTTTTTCGTTTCTTTTCTCTAAAAAATAATACAACATAACCCTTTTCTTGTTGAAGCTCTCATTCGACCACTAACATACACCAAATCGAAAACCAAGAACCAACCAAATCCTCCAAGAAACCAAACAAGATAGTTTGTGGTTATCCACCTTTTAACCCACTAAAACACCACCAAATTTAAGAAACCTACACCATTCTCTCCCTCATACATTTTGCAACAAACCCAACCATCAAAGAATCCAATCTTGAACCTAATACACCTTAGCCTATATTGATCATAGCTTCCGCAAATCTTTACCAATTGTTAGTTCCAAGAATCATCCATGATTCTTCCAAGATATATCTTAAACATTACCTAACCTTTTAGACACCCTTATCCTTCCATAAGCACACAAACCACAACCTACCCAAGCTAAGAACCACTTAAGAAGTCATCTAATCAATCCAAACTAAGTGATTATTCTTTTATCTTTCTTATCTTTTTGTGTTGAATTGTGTAGCATGCAAGTGGAAAGATCTGGAACCTCATCATATTGTAGGCGTCTTGTAAGTAGATAATTTAATGACAAATTATAGATCATCTGGTGAACTAGTAACCATTGTAAATTGTTTATTTGTTAGTTAGGATTTTATTTTTCATTTTTACCTCACTAGTTGTTTTGTGTCCCTTTTTCAAGGATGGGTTGTACACCAAAATAAGATATGAGATTCAACTTACGCTTATCTTGGATAATGCACAAGATGATTTATTCTTTTTTATATTTATGTTGCTCTTTTATCTTGTCTTTATTAGGCTTGATTTGTAGTTAGCTTTCCATAGTATTTTTAGAACTATCAAAACAAACTATTCAACCTCACCCACCACGAATTAGTGAGTTTATAAAAAAATTCAAATTTTTAGTTTTTCTTTTTTATAATTTTTTTTCTTAATATGATAATTAAAATCAAATTCCAAATTACAGGAATAATCATGAAATAAAATTATCATATTAATATGCACATAATGACAATGACATATATATATATATTAAATATCATATTAATATGTATTTGACAGTTTTGAATTTATTTTGGCATATTATTTAAACAACTTATACATCTTGTACTTCAAAACTTTAATATTTTCTTTACATGTAGAATGATCTGTCTTTAAATAACAAAATTGAATGGTTCTAAAATTTATCCATGGATCAAGAATAACATCAATATCAAGAATGTCACAATAATGATCTCAATACTAACTAAACTTGATCATCATACTCAATGTCATATCTTTAATTGTCGGATCATCACCTTATACAACAAAGAAGTGGTGAGGGAGAGGGAGAGTAAGAGAGAAGAACGAGAACTTGTGAGTCGTGCATATTTTCTTCACCCCATTTTTTTAATTATATTGGACTATTTTGTGTATTTTGTTTAGGTTTTTTAACATGTTGTAAGTATAGTTTATCGTACTATCTTATATTATAAAAATAGTTTAATTACCTTTTTGGTTCCTACATTTAGGGTCAATATTGAATTTACTACGATTGTTTAAAAAAAATCAATTTGGTCCCTTCTGTTCAATTTCCACCAACAACAATTGATGATTTGGCACACACAATGTCATTGGTATGCAAAATGTGGATTGTGTAGTTAGAACACATGGTATGTCCACGTAGGCACCTACATTTAGGGTTTTATCTTCTTCGCACTTGGGGTTGTGGTGGGGGAATGGGTGAGGGGTGGTGGCGACGGGTTTAGGGTTTTATCTTCCTCCCATTTAACCTTCATTTTCCATCTCAAATTTACCATGGAACCCTGATTCAGTTAACCCTTTTGTGCGTCGCAATAAATAAGCTTTGTTGGGTTTTTTGAAAAGGATTGCGTTTCCAAATGGACACTGTCAATCCCTTTGATTTGTTGGATTTAATTACCTTTGAGCTCCAAATATACCATTTTAGCATTATCCAACAATTAAATTACTCTATGAGAAATCATTAGGTTCACATATGATCTTAAAAGGTCAAAAGTATAACATTAAATCTCGCACACCTAACATAAAAGTTCACATTAGGATCTTGATTGTGTTGTCGATCCTGTCAGAACAAACGGGCTATGATATATAATTTATATGATAACTTATTGTACATTGTATATCTAATCGATTATGTTATAGATATATATAATCGATTATATCTTATACATAGTCAATTATTTATATAAATTTTATAATATCTTATTATAATAATAATATCATAAATATATTTATAATAATAGAAAATATTATTATTAATAGCAATATAAATATTAAAATAATAATAATATTTAAAATTAATATATAAAATTATAAAATTAATAATATTATTATTAATTAAAATAAAATTTTAAAATAATGATAATAAATATTAATTAAATAAAAGCATTAAATAATAATATTATTCATAATTATT
>Ga0123341_1002687_pt1 | contig 14801 bp, 8 predicted proteins | sample Turbeapinknodule_FD_89959 | JGI IMG/M metagenome (GOLD analysis project Ga0123341, IMG submission 89959) | Root nodule microbial communities of legume samples collected from Mexico - Turtle bean Mexico pink nodule | ecosystem: Host-associated > Plants > Roots > Nodule | place: Mexico: Nepantla... | reverse complement strand
ATTTTATACAAATATTAATTGACATCTATTTGAGTGAAAACAAATTTTAATTGTTTAAAAATGAAATTATTTTCTATTTTTATTTAAATTATAAAAAAATATTTATATGATAAGGAGCTGATAAAATAGTATGAATCATTATTTTTTTAAATAAATGTATCACTAGATGTGTATAAAAATAATCATATTCTATTTCACAATGCATTGTTTGAAAATAATATTGTTCCATCATCTACTTGCAATTTGTAAGTTTTTTTAAAAAAATTAAAATAATAGTCATCAAAATCTGGAATAAATAAGTTCATTCATTTGAATTTAAATATTCATTTTAACACGATACAACTTTTAAAAAAATTTGTAAACCAGGTAAATTTTATAATTTTTAATCTTTCTAAGTATTATTATAATTATTTAAGTTTAATGAATTTTGAATCAATTTTACGCTATAATTTTTAATGCTCCATATTAAATTAATGGACATACAAAAATTAAATTTGACTATTTTCTTTTAAATTGTTATAATTTTGACTTTTATTTGATCATGCCAGCTATTTCTTAAGACATTGCCAAATACATCACTGTCTCCATTCTAGAGTGTGTATAATACTTTATAGACATTTACCCAATTCATCAATGCTTTGTGATATTGAAGAAGCATTTCACCAACTATTGTTAATGTGTTGATTTATGTGTCTATTTCAAACTTTGAAAGAAAATTCATGAGTAATGACTTACACATGCTTAACCACAATTATTAGATAATTATTGAATTAAAATTGATGGTTAGAAGTAATTATTAAAAGTTTTTTGAAATATTTTTTATTCTAATTGGTTTGATTTAGGGTTTAGATTCAGGTTTAGGATTTGGGTTGAGGGTTCAAAGTTTTTTAAAGTTTATAGAAAAAAATAAAGTAAAGAAAAAATGAAATTCAAATAAAATATTAAGAAATAAAAATTAGTTTTAATGAAGATAATTTTTTTAAGAAAGATAATCAAGATTATGATTAAAAAAATGTTAGAAACTAAAAAAACATTAAACCACTCGAATTCAAGAAAATAAAAAAAAAAATATAATAATTCATCACTTAAGACCTCAACATAAGAGTCCTAACTAAAGAAGTTTTCTACTTATTACAAACTTGAGAGAAGTGATTTCAAATTATTGTATTTGTATGAGAGAATGATGTCAAATTTTATTTAATTTTTCTTAACTAATGTTATACTCAAACAAAAGGTTCATTACATAAAAATTATTATTTCTTTTCTTTAAAAGTTTCATAATTTTGTTTGCTTACTTTTTCTTTTTTACTTTCATTCATAACTAGAAGAATTTCTTTACTATTCATGATTCCATCACATAAATTATACAATACAAGAAGTAATAATTTGTTGGTGAAAATTTCAAGGTAATTTTCAAGTAATAAATTTATCCTACTTGAATTTTCTAAGTTTTACATACACTAGAGATAGAATCATACACACATTCTTTTGAACTAAATAGTTAAAGTTACATTACTTTTTAAGCCCCCACTTCCACTTGTTAAGAGTAGGTTGTACCATTGTTTCTTCTTCCTCCATGGACAGTTCCTGTAAAGCATAAATTCATTATATTTATAATAAATAATATAAATTATTAAAAAAAACTAAATCTTAAATTAAGAGACTATTCAAATCATATATATGTATTTTGCAATAAACATGTTATAACGAGTTTAGGATTTAAGGTTTATAATAATTTAGGTAACAATATCACTTACTAAGAATGTTCTATCCTTACATTTGTTTTTTTATAACTCCTAAAAAGTAGGAACTTGAATAATTGTGTTACAAAGCTCCTTCTTACAAGACTAAAATATATGACTATGTTACTTTTTTAAATCATGTTTTTCTTTTATTTGCATGTATCCTAATAATTATGTGTTTTTTTTTCATTGTTTGATGTAGATATGAGAAAAAATAACAATCAAGTTTTATTCTACCAATTACATATAAGTAGATACCATATTACCATCAAGTCTTTATCCATCTACTTGCCACAAAATTCATAGAAATTGATTTTTTTTCAACAAATATTTAAAGTTCATTTGTCTTAAAAACAACAATAACCTCCAGATGCTTACATGTGTGTTTTTGACACTTTAGTTATGTTTGGTGTTTTTATCATGAAAGCAAATTTGTTATGAAAAGGTTAACTTGTGTATAAACTAATTTTAGTTTATGAAAATTTTTATTTTTTTATTTTCTAAAGAATTTGTGAGAGTTTAACAAATTTTGGGTAAATTTTTCAAAAGCTAGTGTTACTTTTAGTCAGATTAAGGTTTTCACACAAAATCAACTTTACCTATTAAACCAAACCTATTTTGAGTAACAACAATGGACTAATATTACTAGAACAATAGAAATGAGAAGAAAATGATAAACATATGCTTGTATTACATGAAACACTCATTCCAAATTTCTTGAATATAATGCAAGCAAAAGAAAAAAATGTATGTTACTTACCAGTTGAGTCTCATCCAATAACAATTTTGTTCTCTTCTCTTCATAACACTCTCTACACCAGCTAGAAAAGTCTTTTTTATACTTCATAATCTCTCTGAAAATTGAACTGTATAGAAAATAATGTAACTCTCATCATCACTATATGAAAAATAGGAAGATTAATTCAAATTAATCAACTTAAAGAGGTAAAGAAAGAATAAATGGTAAAATATAAAGGACATTTTTTTAATCGACAAAAAAATAAACAAATGTGATTCACTTAAAAAGTGGTTCAACCCTTATACAGAACATAGGAACATACACGTCAAACTCTAAACACAACAAAGTTCACAATTTTACCATCAACTACCTACAAAACAACACTAGCAAAAATACTCTACCACTCAAAAGTTATCACAAAACTACATCCCTCAATAAAATCAAAGGTATGGTTATGTAGTTCCAATATGAAACTTTATTATTATTCTTACACAAATTTATTTAGAAAAAATATTTAACAAATAAAGAAGAAAAAATATTAGGGTTAGGACACCTTATTATTTCATGTTTATCACTTTAATTGATATTTCTTCACATGAGCATAAAATCAAATGCAACTTTTTTACACATCAGTGTATGGATGTGAGAATTAAACAACTAATAGTAATTAAAAAAATGAAATTACCTTTTGCACCACAAAATTAGATTGACTCGATGACCCCATGTTGTAGCTCTAGCACCATGGCGATGACGACCATGATGAAGCACAGCTTGTCCAGGAATATGGAAATAGTCAAAATTCTCCTGTTTTCAAATAATAAACTCCATATAAAAATAAAAAATAAAAGTATATATAATTTAGGATATTTCTTCCTGCACCCCTACATTTTTCTTCCTACACCCCTAAATTTTATGTCATATCAATTTTGGATGATTCCAGAATAAGAATTCTGTAAGCAAAATGTATTTCTGAAATAGGATTTCATAAGCAAAATATGTTTATAGAATAGGAAATCTCGAAGGCAAAAAATCATTCTAAAATATCCTTTCTATAACACATTTTTTTTTAATTTTCATAATGGTAAATCCAGAATTCATAAAATGTGTTCTAGAAAGTATGTTCTGGAAATATTCCAAAAACAGTAATCCAAAAGTCATTTTTAAAAGGAGTAAAATAGTATTTTTTTGAGAATGATGGGGTGCAGGAAGTCATTTGTTTGGTGCAAGGAGAAACAACCTATAATTTATACCGACACGACAACAATTGTACAACCAATTTCAAGTATTAAGCCTATTTTGCAAATACAATTTAACAACTCATGTAATGTGTTTTTGTCTACGTCACACACTAGGCTTTCATATATCTCTATAATCTAAAGAACTCTGCAATTTTATTTTTGTACATGTTAATTACTTACCTCTGGATGACTTTTTGTATGAATGTGTTTTTCACATCGTATGCCTCGAAAAAACAATTCACCTCCAGAAAATTGCTTACCCAAACAAACGTTTAAGGTTACCTCTGAGTCATCAACATGGAAACCTACCAATGTTACACCATTTGTTAATTCATTTATTACAGATAATGAAATGAATAGTCACATTCTAAATCAAGGTAAGTGTAATGAATAATAAAAGAACATTGTATCATGTAAATTATTAATTACCAAATAAAGTTTTAAGGTGCTTACTAAATCATAGGTTGAAATCACAATATGCATAGAATAAAGTTTTCAAAATTATAAGCAATCAAAAGGTTATTTAGTAGCAATTACATAGGTCTTAACAAATTCACAAAAAAAGATACTAAAATTTTGTAGCATGAATGCCTAGTTTTTTTAATAAGCAAAGAATAAAAAAAAAAGACATTTTAGGAGTGTTCCAATCTTTATATAGAAATTGGCCAAAAGTCAAACTACTCAATACTCTACCAACAAAAATTCCGTCAGACTCTATAATCACCAAACCAAGCATCAGAAGTACATGTAGGAAAAATACATGAAGAACCACAACAAAACACTAAAACATCATTTCTCAAGAGACCCTAACTTCTTTCTAGCTCATCCAGAACAAACACAAAACAAAAGAAAATCCCTAAAACAACCATTATTAACCCAAACTATACATACATTCTAATAAAATTTCATTTTAAAAGTAAAATAACCTTAGAACTATTAGAAGGAAATGAGAAGAAAGTATAACTCTTACCCAAGTCAACATCTTTATCTATACCATATTCAACAACAAATCCATGATGAAAATCCAAAGTTGAGCCACCAACTTCTGCAAATAAGACTGTATGACAAAGAATGAGTTAACTAAAATACATATGGATAAAATGGAAATTTTAAAGGAGGATAGAAACTAACTACTATCTTTTACAAAAAAAAATACATATATAATAATTGGTCAAATCATGTGATAAAGAGCAAGTATAAATTTAATTAACCTTTTGATAAGGGACAAATAAAACCTTCCATAAGCTTGTCAAACATGGTTTGAAAGCCAAAGTCATCAAGTACAACACCAAATTTATTCATTGTAGTGGGACGTATAACTTGAAAGTTTGTTGTGTTGACCCATTTCTCAAAATGTTCAACCTAATAAAACAAAAAATATGACATTATATCTCAAGAAACAATTATACATTATTTTGTTTATTCTCTGGAATTTGAAATGATAAATACCTCAGATAACAACAACTCACAAAAGAGTGGTTGAAACATCTCAAATGTAAAAATTCCTGGAGCAGGCTCACACATTATACTTCTAAAGCTTTCTTTTGTGTTATCATTAATTGCTTTCAGAAATGTTGGGACAAAGAATGTTGTAGGATCAATAACATATATCTCTCGATACCGAGGCTGCAAAATTATCACTTTCATATTAGTCTAATTAAATAAAAATCATGACGATGAATTATGAATTTAATGTTGGAAATGGAATATGGTTATTTTATAACAACAAATAGATGATAAAATGTTAAAGAATATATTCATTTTTTTTTAAAAGTAAGGAAAAGTATGCAAACTAACTTTGTGTACTGTTCGGCTAGGTCAGTCAATTGATCGACCTATTATCAAACGAAAATAATTATTCAACTCAGAACAAAGACCAAAGTATGTCATGTTGAGGGTAAGTAGATAATCCCCGAAAAGATGGGCATTTTAGGGAAAGAGTATAGTGACCCCAGTAGTGAAATGAAGGAAGACTAGGTAAAGCAATAGTGGAAGAGAGGGGTGAGTAAAAAGAGGGAGAACGATTTTCCTGAAAGCAAGATAAAAAGGGAAAAGTACCAAAGAGAAAGTGGAGGGTTCAAAAGGCGGATCCACAATAGCCACTTTGTAAAAGAGAAAAAATTGTCTCATAAACTCCAATTTGTACATGATAATTGACTTTAGAATTATCATATACCTTAGTATTCATCAAATTAAAATCCTATACATTACTATTCATCCCACCCTCTACCCTGCTCATATAAACACATGCATTTATTTATACTTACTGAAATTATGATTTCATACTTGGCAAACTAAAATTTGTCAAATCAAGAAATGCAATTCATTTTAGATGAAGCTATTAAGAGTTTTTAAACTTATTTAATTTAATAACTTAATATTGTGGTCTTTTTTTCTTTATAGCTCTACATGAATTTCTTAATTAGCAAATCATGATAACAATTAATATTTGTGGATCACATACCTTATAATTTGATAGTATCATATGCTTGTATTCTCTTTGCTTTTGGTCCTATCAAAATAACATCATAATCATAATAAAAGTGTGTGTTGCAATAATAACAAAAATTATATTTCATAACAATACACTAAAAGGTATAAAAAAATAAAATATAAAAATAATATTAAAAAAATTTGATGAAATTGTTTGATATACTGAATCCACGTATAATATAATGAAGAACAAATACAAGCATTTAGCAGCAATTTGGTATTGTCAATGCAAATATATCTATCAATGTGAAATATCGAGATTAAATTCAACTAAAAATTCTCCATCCTCTTATCAAACACTATGCAACAAAATTCACAAAAAAAATAAGAGAAATGGTATAATACCCTGTATTGTGTTTCTGGTGGTAGGTAATCGTGCAAAATGGTGTACATGTACTTAACCTTGTTGTCACGAGAGGTGTTGAGTATGTCTTTTGGAAGGTAATTCTCCAATGAGCTAAAAAGTTCAGCAGAGAAATCCAATTTCAAATCATCGTATGACTCTGACTTGTGATTCTTGTTTGGATTTTGCATCAACCTTCCTTTTACTTTGTTAGAGCTAGAGTCTTCTATTGTAGTGTTGTCTTTGATATTACTATCATCATTCTTGATTGTTGGCGATTTTTTGTGATCGATAAAATCATTATTAAGCAACATGTCTCTAGTCCTGCACATGAAAGAGTTAGCATTTTCTTGTAATACGAAGGTTGAATTTAGAATTACAAATTTCAATATGAAATTAGGGTTTTCGATTTTTCAAATTAGGGTTTTCAAATCTTCAAATTAGGTTTTTCAATTCTAAATTCAATGGAAAGTTTGATACTTCAATTAGTTTTTTCTATAAGAAAATATGTGTGAAGATGAAGATATACCTTTTCAAAGATCGTAGTCGCATGATTATCCTTCGGAAAGAAACCAATTACTTTGAGATATTTTTCTTCTTTTAACAATCTTCACTATTGATTACTCTTTTTTCATTTATTTTTTTTAAATTGAATATATATATATATATATATATAAAAGAGAGTGTAGTGAAAGTGAGTAAGTGAAAGATAATAAAAGTTTTTTAAAGTTTATTTAAAACTGAATCCATGTGATAAATTAAGATTATTTAATATAAATTCGTTTTTTCATAAACTATGAAAATGCACAAACATATCATTTAAAGAAAAAAAAAAGTTACTATCACTTATAAATTCAATGAAGTGTTGTTACTATGAATAGAAAAACCAAAATATAAATTTATTTGAAAAAAAATGTGAACATGGAGATAATAACTTTTTTTTTATATCTTAGTATCATGATTAAGCTTGTACAAATTTTAAAATAATTTTCTTTTTGAATCAATACAAAATTAAGTGATATTATTCTATATTTTCCCTACAATTATAAATACATATAAGATTCCATCTTACAAATTATCCTTACTTAATTTTAAAATTTATTTATTTTTAAACAAAATGTGCATGCAAATGCACCCACATGTCATATTTTTTTCTAAATTATATAAAGATTAATTTTTCACTATATATAAAGAGTTTATATAGATTTTTTTTATAATTACACCTAACTAACAAATTATAATTATAATTTATTTTTATATGTACAACAAGATCTTGATGTAGGTGCTTTAAGTTTGAGCTCAAGGAAATTAAAGCAAATAGAGTGTAGATTTCAACCAAATAAAAAAAAAATAGAGACTATTTTTTTTTTAATAAAAAACAAAAAGGAAAAGCATAAGAGAACATACCAACTCCATTATAAGAAATTCAAATTAAGAACTTAAAAAGAGGAATAAGTGTTCTCACAAAAATAATCTAAAAAAATTATTATTTTATCAATAATTGTTTACAAAAACATACAATATTCATTACAAGAATTAGTTACCTAATTTATACAAAAAAATTAGTGAGGATGAATTTAGTGACTATTTTTTCATCAGTAAATAAATCACTAATTATATTACTTTTTTATATTTAATTTCTCTTAAAAATAACACTTTGTTGGTAGTTACTGAAATTACATAAAAAAGAAAATCACTGACCCAACCCTTTCAAACTAAACTAGCTCCTCCGCATTCAGCCACCGGCGCCGCCGGAATATTTCCAAACAATGTTGGTGCAATCCAAGCTCCTCCGTCTCCGCCGCATCCAGCGGCTGCTGCCGTCCACGTTTCCCTCTGTGCGGCGCTGCCGCAGCTATTCATCCCCTCCTTTGCGAAACGACGCCGAATTGACGGTGACCCAAGTCGTGGAACTTCTTCAAAACCCGTCCAATCATTGGGACTACGATAAGCTTCGTCCCTTTCTCTTCGAAGCCTCACATCATCTCCTCCATATCACTATTCGCTTAAACTCCATTCCCAAAGCCCTCGATTTTATCAATTACCTCGGAGACAGAACAGAGCACCACCAAGCCCTCTCTTGTGTGTTTGAAGGTGCTCTTGAACTCGCTACACAGCACCCCAATTCGCAGAAAGAGCTTCTCTTGCTTCATAGTTACCGAAAATCCATTGGTGGTCGCATTGCTCTCACTTCCAGATCCGGTTTCCTCCTTTTGAAGTGCCTAGGGAAGGCCCAAATGGTGGAAGATTCGCTTATTCTGTTCAAGGAGCTCGACTCTTCTTCAAAAAGTTCTGAAATTTGCAACGAGTTGCTGAGGGGGTTGTTTAGATCGGGTGGCATTGATGGTGCTCTCCACGTGCTTGACGAAATGCTTGAACGGGATTCTGATTTTCCTCCAAATAATTTCACGGGTGAAGTTGTTTTTAGGGTGTTGGGGGAGCAGGAGCGCCGTGGAAGAAGCTTTGCTGATGAAGAAATTATGGGGTTGGTTACCAAGCTGTGTGAGCATGGGGTTTTCCCTGATACGTTTAAGCTTACTCAAATGATAACGAAGCTGTGTCGGCACCGGAAGAATGGTGTGGCGTGGGAGGTTTTGCATGTTGTGATGAGATTGGGTGGTGCAGTTGCGGTTGAAGCTGCTTCCTGCAATGCTTTGTTAGCTGGGTTGGGAAGGGAGAGGGACATTCAGAGGATGAACAAACTGATGGCAGAGATGGAAGAGATGGGAATAAAGCCCAGTGTTGTGACCTTTGGGATTCTTGTTAATCATTTGTGCAAAGCCAGGAGGATTGATGAGGCACTGCAGGTGTTTGATAAGTTGAGAGGCAAAGGAGAAGGTAATAATAGGGTTGGTGTTGAGCCTGATGTGGTCTTGTTTAATACTTTGATTGATGGGCTTTGTAAAGTTGGGAGGGAGGAGCATGGTTTGAGTTTGTTAGAAGAGATGAAAACAAAGAAGCAAAGTAGACCAAATACCATTACATATAATTGCTTGATTGACGGGTTCTGCAAAGCTGGTAACATTGGTAAGGCTCGCGAGCTATATAGTCAGATGATTGAGGAAGGAGTTCAGCCAAGTGTGGTCACCCTCAATACAATGGTTAATGGTTTGTGCAAACATGGAAAGGTCCACAACGCAGTTGAGTTTTTCAATGAGATGAAAGGAAAGGGGTTGAAGGGAAATGCTGTTACTTATACTGCGCTGATATCTGCCTTCTGTGGTGTGAATAATATCGATAAAGCCATGCAATATTTCGATGATATGTTGAGTTCTGGATGCTCTCCAGATGCAATTGTTTACTATAGTTTGATATCTGGTTTAAGCACTGCTGGAAGGATGGATGATGCCAGTGTAGTTGTGTCAAGGTTGAAGCAGGCTGGGTTTGGTCTCGATTTAACCTGTTATAATGTCCTCATCAGTGGATTCTGTAAGAAGAAGAAGCTGGAAAGAGTTTATGAAATGCTTAATGAAATGGAAGTAACTGGGGTTAAGCCTGATATTGTAACCTACAACACTTTGGTTTCCTACTTAGGTAAAATTGGAGATTTTGAAACTGCCAGCAACGTGATGAAAAGGATGATTAAAGAGGGACTCGAGCCTTCTGTTGTGACGTATGGAGCAGTTATACATGCATATTGTTTAAAGAAGAATGTTGATGAGGCCATGAAAATATTTGAGCAAATGTGTTCTAATTCCAAGGTTCCTCCGAACACTGTGATTTACAGCATCTTAATAGATGCTCTGTGCAAGAATAGCAATGTAGAAAGGGCTGTTTCTTTGATGGATGACATGAAAATAAAGGGAGTTCGACCTAATACAACAACTTATAATGCTATTTTCAAGGGGGTTCGGGATAAGAAAATGTTGCAAAAAGCATTTGAACTCATGGACAGAATGATTGAAGATGCATGCAGTCCTGATTATGTGACCATGGAGATTCTTACTGAATGGTTTGATGCGGTTGGTGAAATAGAAAAACTGAAATGTTTTGTTGAGGGGTACCCGGTCTCTTCTTCTGCATTATCGCCAACTTCAGATTGTTTCTAGCATGCAAGGGTTTTAGCTGTCAAAGCTTTACAAGATTTTATATTCTTTGAGCTCAATTTTTAAACACCACGAAGCTGACAGGGTTTATGATAATCTTAATTTTTTTAACCCCATTTTGAAGCTTTGACTTAACACCTATGAGTCTCGACAAATCTATAAAATGGTGTGTCCACGAACACACATATCGGACACTGACACGTGTAGGTCATTTATTGGTGAAGTGTCCAATTAAAAAAAATAGGGATATATGATAATTCTAGTATGATTCAAACACAATTTTTAAAAGGATACATACAATAATTTTCTAAAAACTCAAATTTATTATATAAGATTTTATTATGATTATAAAAATAAAGAACAAATCATTTTGAACCAGTAATAAAAAATATCTTTCTATTACATAAAAAAAAAACCTTAAACATATTTTAGCATATAAACCTTTATTGTTAATTTATATATAGATTTCTATCTTCGTGAAGATTATGTGTTAAAATATCCTTATCATACCATACCAATGTTCTTGTGTTACATAGCTTGATACCAATGTTCTTGTGTTACATAGCTTGACACCTGCAATTAATTCACCAACTTAATAAAGATATAAAGGTTTGGTATACAAACTTATCAGCCTCAAGACCAAAGGTTAAGGTCAAAGGATGTTGTCTATCACTTTCCACCATCAAAGAACATTTTCTTTCAATCTTGAATTTTAAAAAGGTAGCCGCAAGACAAGTTATCTGCTGCCTGTATGCAAAATCTGATTAATAGCACGCAATTATAAAATCAATTCAATGCATTCATTCTTCAATGACCCATTTTCCAGGGATTTTGGCTATCTGCATTGTCATATCTCTCCAAAAATATGTATTATGTAGACAATTTGTTAACCATAAATGGAAGATCCCAAACCATTCCTAAACTGATACAAAAAGATTCCAGAAGATTGGCTTGAATTGGTATCTTTTTTTTTTTCTCTAAAAACATGTTCAAGCCTTACATTATTATTTAATCAAACAGCATTTTTAAGATATAAAAACATAGTTTATAAACTAATTGATATCTTATAGAACACATTTTTTCTATATTAATTTAAACTACTCAACTTAATTTGATATATATTATAATATTTAAGTATTAATTACTATCGATGAACTATAAGTGTAAACCACGTATTTCCCATTACGATGTCTCGTTTCTTTTTAAAATTTTATTTGTTTTATCCTTGCATAGTCTCATAGTCTCATCTCATGGGGCGAAACCAAAGAAGAAAAAGTTCCGTAAAACAGAAGGAATCATTAATAACGAAGTTGATGCACTCCTGAAACTCATAAACTTCTTGCGAGAAGTGTCAGCACAATCACAGATGCATTTTTGCGTAGGGTTAAGTAATTTTCTTCGTATTTCATTTAAATATAATCACATTTAGACTCGAAGGCTCAAGGGAAGAAAAGTTTCAGTGACAAGACTTGCGATACTCATTGACATGAATGCTACTGAAAACAAGTTATAAATCCAGGTTTAAAGATACAAATCTATTTGGTATGATGCATAACATTACACACTAGCAAGTATATCTAAATTAACATGCTAAATACAATATTTCCAGTGAGATCAACACCAAAAATTCAAAATCTCACCCGGAGAAAGTTCAGCAACTAACGGATTCTGCAGGGCATTGACATTCAGATTCCACCGCATCATCAGATAACTAAAATTTCAAATATAACTTAATGATATTCCATCAATTCAATTCATAACAATGTCAAGTTTTGCGATGCCATGCTTCCTATAACAGCCTAAGTATACGTAATCCACAAAATTACAAGATATTAAAATGATGTATTTCAATAGGCAATCATTCTCTCAAAGCCACATACAGACGCAAGATATACAAGTCTGGCTAAGGTAAGGAAAATGCACGAACACAATCGATAGTGGCATTCAGACAAAAAATATCAACTAAACACCCACACACATTAAGAAGGGCTTCTGAATCGGATGACTCGAGCAAGTATCCATAAGGACAATCAAAATTGTAAAATAACAGCAGCAGCAGCTAATGTAAGTAAAAATACCTGAACCAAAGTCGCTAGAAAGAACATAAACTAACAACGTAAAATTGAAGCACGAAAGACAAAATAGATAATGGATGATTCAGTTTCTCTCCAACCAAATGTCTATAGTTCAATCAACTCTACCGCACTGTTACAATATCATCAATCTTCAAAATCATCCGCACACACTCAGTTGCCAAGGTAATCGCACTTGTGCTCACAAGCAGGGGCTGCACCACATTCTCCTCCAAGATATTCGTAATCTGACCCTTCCTCACATTGATCCCAGCATTTATCTCACCCTGCGCATGCCGATTCCTCAGCTCAGTAACAATGGCAATGGGGTTCAAACCAGCATTCTCTGCAAGAGTATAGGGAATAACTTCTAGTGCCTCAGCAAATGCCCTCACACAGTAACCCTCCATCCCGTGCAACACCTTAGCCCAGGCACCCAACTGCCGGGAAAGCTCGATTTCCGGTGCTCCACCGCCAGCAATTAGAAACCTCTTGGCAACCAAACACCTAACAACACACAAAGCATCGTGCAAACTCCGCTCCGCCTCATCAAGCACAAGCTGATTAGACCCACGAACGAGCACAGTAGTGGTCTTCCCCATCTCCTTAATACCATTAATCTTCACAATCTTCCCATCCCCAAGAGAAACCTCTTCCACAAGATCAGCATAACCCAACTTCTCAGCGCGGAAATGTTCAATGTTAGCAATGGGCAAACAGTTCAAGGTCTTGGTAATGAACTCAATCTCATCCCTTTCCACGTCCTTAATCACTAAAATCTTAGCTTTTGCAAGATAATGCAAGGACAAATCAGTAACAGCATCCCTCAAAATACTCTTCTGAATCAACAACACATTACAACCAGTGGCCTTGATCTTCTTAATCATGCCAAGGATATAACTACGCTCTTCCTTCAAAATCCTATCCATCTGAGAGTAATCACTCACCACGATGCTCTGTTCGATGTCGGTTTTCGGCGGCGATATCTGGAACTGGATGACGGCGATCTTGGCGTTCTCCATGCGGGTGGGCCCCCCAGCCGCGTGGCTAACCTTCTTGTCGAAGACGAGCCCTTTCACGAGTTCGGTGTCGTCCACGGTGCCGCCAAGCTTCTTCACGATCTTGACGTCGCGGAGGTCAACCATGTCGGGCTTTGCGTTATCAACGACGGAGAGAACAGCGTCGACGGCGAGGGGCGCGAGGAGCGTGGAGTACTGGCTCACGACCTTGCTGTTGAGAGAGGTGCTGGCGGACTTCACAAGCGAGTCGCGGTCGGAGAGCTCCACGGGCACAGCCATGGCAGTGAGGACGTCCACAGCCTTGACGGCGGCCTTGTGGAGGGAGTCGGAGACGACGGTGGGGTGGATGCCATGGGAGAGTAGGAGGAGGCACTGCTCGAGCAGGGCGCCGGCAATAACGACGACCGTGGTGGTACCGTCTCCAGCGGCTGAGTCCTGAGACTTGGAGAGCTCGACGAGCATCTTGGCTGCGGGCTGGAGGACCTGCATCTTGTTGAGGATGGTGGCTCCGTCATTGGTGATGATAACCTCCTCGGAGGAGGTGGAGATCATCTTGTCCATGCCCTTGGGGCCGAGACTGGTGCGCACGGCGTTGGCGACGGCGCGTGCGGCCACGATGTTGGCGTGCCGGATGTCTTCCTTGCGCTTGTTGTCGACGTAGGACTCCGTCTTGGAGGATCGGTGTTGGGGAACTGTGATTGCCGCCATTGGTGATTGCAGAGCGGAAACCCTAGATGCAGAGGAAACCCTAGATTTGAAAAAAGAGGGTTTGTGGGGAAGAGGAAGAAACAAAGAGTGAAGATTGGGGTTTTGCAGTTACATCGTTTCTTTTCTAGCGAAACCTAGGGGTTTTCTTTTTCTTTTTTTTCTTTCTATTTTTTATTTTTCTAAATAATTTATAAATTGACAATTATAACACATATCATAACTTGTAAGATGGGATTTTTTTTTTCTTTTAAGGCTAGAATAAACTACTAATTCAAACAATAAATAAAATTACATATTGCTAATTAGTAAAAAAAATATTAATTTAAAGCAATTATTAATTACACATGTTACCCATGGAATACAACTAGTTAAAGTGATAATAAAAAGCATAAACAATTTTT